>Ga0126378_10000524_pt1 | contig 28007 bp, 28 predicted proteins | sample PanSoiMetPlot_23_FD_92587 | JGI IMG/M metagenome (GOLD analysis project Ga0126378, IMG submission 92587) | Tropical forest soil microbial communities from Panama - MetaG Plot_23 | ecosystem: Environmental > Terrestrial > Soil > Tropical forest > Bulk soil | place: Panama | collected 2016-02-17
ATGCTCGCGCAGACGGCGGACGGGGTCGGCGAAGCGCTGGAGCGCCTCGGCGAGGCCGCCTTCGAGGACAAACTCGACGGCGCGCGCATCCAGCTGCACAAGCGGGACAGAGAGGTCCGGGTGTTCACCCGCAACCTCAACGAGGTCACGCCGGCGGTGCCGGAGATCGTCGAGGCCGTGCGCGACCTTGACGTGCCGAGCCTGATCCTCGATGGCGAGGCCATCGCGCTGCGGGCGGATGGCCGGCCGCAGCCGTTCCAGGTCACGATGCGGCGGTTCGGCCGCAAGCTCGACGTCGCGCGGATGCGCCGGGAGTTGCCCCTGCGGGCGTTCTTCTTCGACTGCCTCTATGTCGACGGCAGGGCCATCGTGGATCACCCCGGCGCGGAGCGATTTGATGCCCTCGCCCGTGCGGTCCCGGCGCCTTTCCTGATCCGCCGCCGCCTAACGCGGGATCTGGCCGATGCCGAGGCCTTCCTCTCGGAGGCGCTTGCCGCCGGTCACGAAGGGATCATGGCCAAGGCCCTCGACGCGCCTTATGACGCCGGCGCGCGGGGCCGTGGTTGGCTCAAGATCAAGCCGGCGCTCACGCTCGACCTCGTGGTGCTTGCGGCCGAATGGGGCCATGGCCGGCGCAAGGGCTGGCTCAGCAACCTGCACCTCGGCGCCCGGGACCCCGCGACGGGCGGCTTCGTCATGCTCGGCAAGACCTTCAAGGGCATGACCGACGAGATGCTGGCCTGGCAGACGGCCGAGCTGCGCAAGCTCGCGATCGGCGGCGACGCCTACACGGTTCAGGTCGAGCCCAGGCTCGTGGTCGAGGTCGCGTTCAACGACATTCAGGCGAGCCCTCGCTACCCCGGCGGTCTCGCGCTGCGCTTTGCCCGGGTCAAGCGCTACCGCCCGGACAAGCGGGCCGAGGACGCGGACACGATCGAGACCGTACGATCGATCCATGCGCGCCAGTCGATCGGCACCACGAAGATGGCGCGCTCGTAGCGCCGTGTGACCGACGCCCGCAACCTGCGGGTGATCGAGACATTCCCTGACGCGTCGGGGCTTTTCGCCGCGCAAGCGGTACCTATGTCCACTCTCACGTCCGCCCGCCGTCCAGGGCACCCGCGCTGTCATTGGTCGTAAGGGAAAGAGGGAACGCCATGGCCCAGCGAGAGAAGGTTGCACCACGAGCCACTGCGAGTGGCGTGGTCCGCATCGTGGGACCGCTGGAGGATGATGTGATCACGAGCATCCTCTCGACCGGCGCCACCGAAGCGGAGGTGGTCGAGGCCGTGAAATGGTTCACCGCCGACGATGGTCTCGGCGGAGAGGTGCGGCACACGCGGACCGGGCGGGTTGCGCAGGTCTACGACATCCTCGCTGCCGACGTGCAGGACGACGACGAGCTCGACGTAGCCATGCGGATCCTGGTTTGACGCTGCGCCATCGACGCACGAGCGAGTCAATGGTCAAACCAGTGAAACTTGAGTTGGGCGTGGCCGCCGAGGCGCGCGACATCTGGCGCGAGACGCAGGTGTCGAAGGAAGGCCCTGGACGTCTGCCTACGTTGGGCTTCGAACTCGAGGACAACTACGTCTTCATTCCGATGATGGACACCGGTGAGTTCATCGCCGGCGTGCTCTATGCGTTCGGCGAGGATCTCTCCGATGCGGAGGTGGCGACGGCCGAGGACCTCGCCGACCTTGAGGACGAGGACGAATAGGCGGCCGGCGGACTAAGTCCAGAACTGGCGGGACGCGATCCGCGCGCCCTCCGCGAGCGCCGCCAGCTTGGCCCAGACCACGTCGGAGTCGACCGCCGCTTGGCCGACCCAGGTGCCGTAGCCGCAATCACTCCCGGCGATCAAGTTCTCGCGCCCGACGAGCTTCGCATAGCGCCCGATGCGCTGCGCGATCAGCTCGGGGTGCTCAATGAAATTGGATTTTGATTCGATCACGCCGGGGATCAACACCTTCCCCGCCGGCAGCCTCACGCGCTCGAACAGCGTCCATTCATGGGCGTGGCGGGGATTGGCGGCCTCGAGGGAGATCGCGCTGGGCTTGGCCATGAACACGATGTCGATGATGTCCGCGAGCGGCACATCGCAGTGATGCGGACCCTCGTAGTTGCCCCAGCAGAGGTGCATGCGCAACTGCTCGGCCGGAATGCCGGAGAGCGCGTGATTGAGGGCGTCGACGTGTATTCGCGCACGCTTGCGAAACTCCTTGACGCTGAGGCTCGCATATTGGATGTGCCGACCCATGGCGAGGTCGGGGCAATCGATCTGCAAGGTGATTCCTGCCTTCGCGACGGTCTCGTACTCGGCCCGCATCGCGTCCGCAATCGCGAACAGGTAGGCCTCGTGGCTCGGATAGTGGTCGTTGCGGAAGAACAGCGAGACGACGCCGGGAGACGCCGCGCTCATGAAGGCGCCAGTGACCTTGACCGTCGCGAGCGCCGATTTGAGATTGTCAACATCAGCGGAAGCGGCCTCGTGGTCGCGCACGCCGATCGGACCGTTGCAGGCCGGCGTCTTGCGGCGGGAGCGGCCGGGATCGCCGAACACCCGCTTCGCGAGGTTCGGGAAATCCGCGAGGTCCTGGTAGACGAAGGTGTTGCCAGTACCGCCGAAGCCGCTGAGCCGATCCTTCACGTAGGTCGCGTAGCTCGGCTTCGACATCTCGCCATCATTGACGAGGTCGACGCCGGCATCGGCCTGCTTGCGCACGACGTCCCCGACCGCGGCGCGCACCTGCGCTGCCAATGCCGCACGATCTACCGGCACGCCTTCTTCCTTGGCGTACATAACGCGGATCAGCGCCTCCGGCCGCGGCAGGCTTCCCGTGTGCGTGGTCAAGAAGCGCTCGGTGCTGTGCTGCATGGACGTCTCCTCCCACCTCATCTTAGCTCCGGTCACGCGCGGCGCTGCTGCGCGCTCCAGTTGCGCTCGAGGTTGGCGATCAGTGCGGGGCTGAAGTGGCAATAGGCCTGCTCGCGGGCGTAGACGGCCATGTAGCGGCGGAACAGGTCGAGCGGCTCCTGTGCGACCCGGAAGGCGCGGCGGTTGCCGGCGGCGCTCACCACGCCCGAGCTGGTGAAGCCCTCGACCACGCGATCGATCGCCGCGTCGACGTCACGGGGCGGCACGACCTCGTCGCAGATCAGGCGCCCCTCCGGGCTGTCGCATTCGAGGCGACGGCCGTACATGATCAGCTGGCGCGCCAGCCGATCGCCGACGAATCGCGTCAGCCGCAGGTTCGCGGCGCCGGGGATGATGCCCTCCTTGCGCGCCGGCAGCGTGAGATAGGCGTCGCTCGCGGCTACCACATAATCGGTAGCGAGCAGATATTGGCAGCCGCCGCCGATCGCGAAGGCGTCCACACCGGCGATCCAGGGCTTCTCGATGCTGTCACCGCCGATCTCGTCCGGGCTCGCCTCGGGCTTCGCGAGACCGCGGAACAGCTTGTTGACGAATCCCATCTCGCGCTTGACGTACCAGAGATACGAGATCTTGCCGTAGTAGAGGTGCGTCAGGTTGATGCCGGTGGAGAACACGCGGCGTCCTCGATACTTTGCGTGCTCGACCTCGCCGCCTCGCAGCACCGCGATCTCGCTCTCGGGGTCGAGGATCGCGAGATCCACTGCGGCCTCGACGGCGTCGACCGTGCTTTCATCCTCGGCATTAAGGAAGCGTGGATTGCGCATGGTCACGACGGCGGCAGCGCCACGCCGCTCTACTGTCGCGGCACCGAGCTCGAGAGCGGCGTGCGCGCGGAACTCCTCGAGCCGAGCGAGCGCAGCGGCCGTCGGCAGCAGCATCGCATGGCAGAGGTGCGCGCCCGCCGTGGGATGCGCCAGCACGCGCGACAGGAAGATGCCTTGGTCGATCTCGAGCCCCTCCTTGTCTCGCTGTGGGAGCTCGTTCTCGGCGGCCACTTGCGCGGGCGTGGGAACCAGTCCTGGAATCGCCGCGGCGGCGTCATAGGCGAGCTGCTCGACCCGCACGAAAGAAGCGCAATCTCGGGTGAGCGCCCGGTAGAGCGCGTCGACATGCGTCGTCAGGAAGCGATCGCGCAGATCTCGCGTGGCACGAAGGATCGAACCCGCCGCTGCCGCCTCGGTCGGGCTGCGCTTTGGCTTCGGCGGCAGCCGCGCGAGCAGGCTCGCGCCGCTGATCCAGAAGTGCGAGCTCGCGGCCGCGTCCAGGCGATAGTCGCCCCTGAGATCCGGCCAGCCCGCGAGCCACTCGGCCGCAGCCTGAGAAGCCAACCCCGCCTGCTCGAGGAGCGGCCGCACTTCTGAACCGCCTGCGCGCGCCGTGGAAAGGCTCGGCATCCTCCGTCTCCCAACTTCGCGCCCCACGCTAACGTGGGCAGCCGCCGTTTGAAAGCCGCGCCGAGGGGCTAGACTTGCGCGGTTTCGTGCTACTCTCGGGCCACCGCGCCGGGGAAACGGGCCAGTGAAGGTCCGCGGGACAGGGAGAAGCCGGGATGCTGTGGGATCCACAGCTGCTGCTCAATGCGATCGTAGCGGGGCTATTGCTCGGCGGGTTCTACGCCGTGGTGACGGTGGGCGTGTCGATCTCCTTCGGCATGCTCGACATCGTCAACATCGCGCACCCCGCCTTCATCATGCTGGGTTCCTACGTCGCCTATCTCCTCAACGGAGCGTTGGGGCTCGACCCGATCCTCGCGAGCCTCGTCGTGCTGCCGGCATTCTTCCTGCTGGGGGCGCTGGTCTATCAGGTCTATTACGTTGCCTTCGAGCGGCGTGGCCAGGAGTCGCTGCGCGGCCTCGCGTTCTTCTTCGGCCTGCTGTTCATCAGCGAGGTCGGGCTGATCCTGGCCTTCGGCGTCGACTACCGGTTTGTCGAGGCGCCCTATATCGGGCCAAGCCTGCACCTGGGCTTCCTCGACTTCCCCCTGCGCATGCTGATCCCCTGCGCCGTCTCCCTCGCGCTGCTCGTAAGCCTGCACCTCTACCTCTCACATACCTTCCTCGGTCGCGCCATCGCCGCGGTCTCGCAGGACCCGCTCGCGCTCCGGCTGATGGCGGCGAATCCCACGCGCGTCAAGCGCATCGCCTTCGCGCTCTCGATCGCCACGGCCTCCATCGCCGGCGCGCTGCTGATCGTGATCCAGCCCGTCGAACCCTCCATGGGCCGCGACTACATCGGCCGCGTGTTCGCGATTTGCGTGCTCGGCGGCATGGGGAGCTTCCCTGGGACGCTGCTCGCCGCCATCCTGCTCGGCATCGTTGAGAGCATCACCTCGACGTTTTACGGGCCTTCGTGGTCGCCGGCGGTCGCGTTCGGCTTCCTGCTGCTCACCCTCGCCTTCCGTCCGGTCGGCATCCTCGGACGCTAGCGCCGTGCGCGCGCACACCTTCCTGTTCGCGGCGCTAGCGGTGGCGGCCATCACCTTCGAGGGCCTGCGCTTCCTGGAGAATGAGTACCTGTTCTTCGCCGGCTACGTCGTGCTGCAGTACGTCGTGCTCGCAACCGCCTGGAACATCCTCGGCGGCTACACCGGCTATGTGAATTTCGGCACCGCCGCCTTCTTCGCGCTCGGCGCCTACACGTCGGTCGCGCTCGGCAAGCTCGTATCCTTGCCCATTCCCGCGCTGATCCTGGCGGGCGGCGTGATCTCCGGCGTCGTCGGTCTCGGCATGGGCTATCTAACACTGCGCCTGCGCGGGGTGTTCTTCGCTATTGCGACCCTGGCGCTCGCGGTGGTGGTGCAGACGCTCATTACGAACTGGGACTTCGTGGGGGGATCGCGGGGCGCCTACACCGTGCGCCCGGCGGTGGTGCCCCTGCTCGGCAGCTACGTGCAGTATCTGTTCCTCATCATGCTCGGGCTCGCGGTGATCGCTCTCGCGATCGCCCACGCCATCGAAGGCTCGCGCCTCGGCTACGGCTTCGCGACCATCCGCGACGACGAGGCAGCGGCCGAAGTCTCGGGCGTACCGACCCTCCGGCTCAAGCTGGTTGCGACCACCGTCTCGGGCGCTCTCATGGGCATGGCGGGCGCGCCGCTGCCCTACTACGTCACCTATCTCGACCCTGCCTCGGGCTTCAATCTCGCCTACGCCGTCAACAGTATCGCCATGCCCTTGATCGGCGGCATGACCAGCTGGATCGGGCCTCTGATCGGCGCGCTCCTGCTCGGGAGCGTCCAGCAGGTCGCCACCGTCAGCAACTGGTTCGGCAACCATCCCGAGATCAACCTGCTGATCGTCGGCGCGCTTCTGATGCTGTTCGTGATCGCCGCCCCCAACGGCATCGTGGGCCTGCTCGGCATCGAGAAGCGGCGGAGCGCGCGCGGATGACGGCGCCACTGCTCCAGGTCGAGGACCTCTCCAAGCGCTTCGGCGGGTTCTTGGCGCTCGACACCGTGAACCTCGAGCTCGCAGCGGGCGCGCGGCTCGGGCTCATCGGGCCCAACGGCTCCGGCAAGAGCACGCTGGTGAATTGCCTTTGCGGCGCGCTCAGGAACGACACCGGCACAGTCCGCTTCGAAGGTACCGTCATGGACGGCCTCTCCGCGCATCAGCGCACGCGCCTCGGCATGGCACGGAGCTTCCAGCTGCCACGCCCGTTCACCAGCCTGACTGTGGCGGAAAACCTGCGCATCCCGTTGCTCTACACCGTGAATGTCCGGCGCGGGCAGCCGGTGCCGCGCTCGGAGATCGTCGCCCGCGAGGCAGAGCTCCTCGGGCTCGTCGGCCTCGCAGGCAAAGCGGCTCGACTGCCGCGAGACCTCAGCCAGGTCGAGATGCGTAAGCTCGAGCTCGCGCGCGCCATGGCGGCGGAGCCGAAGCTGCTGATCGCGGACGAGGCCATGGCGGGACTCTCCCACGGCGAGGTCGACGACATCCTGGCGCTCCTATGCCGCCTCAACGAAGCCGGCATTACCATCATCCTGATCGAGCACATCATGCGCGCTGTGATGAGCTTCTCCGACCGCCTGGTGGTGCTGGTGGCGGGGCGCAAGATCGCGGACGGGCCGCCCGACGAGGTCGTGCGCAATCCCGAGGTCGAGAGGGCCTACCTTGGCGAGTAGCCTCACGCTGAGCGGCGTCGACGCCGCCTACGGCGCGGTACGCGCGCTCGAGGGGATCTCGATCGCTGTCCCCGCGGGCGAGACCGTGGCGCTGCTCGGCACCAACGGCAACGGCAAGAGCACGCTCATGAAATGCATCATGAGCATCGTACGGCCGAGCGCGGGCAGCATCACCGCGGAGATCGACGGCGAGCGCCACGAGCTCGTGGGCCGCGGCACCGAGGAGATCGTCGAACTCGGCATCGCGCTGGTGCCGGAGGGCCGGCGGCTCTTCCCGAAGCTCACGGTGGAGGAGAACCTGCGGCTGGGCGCCTTCCGTCCGCTCGCGCGCGAGGCCATGAGGCGCAACCTCGAGTTCTGCTACGAGACCTTCCCGCGGCTCCGGGAGCGGCGCCAGCAGCTCGCGGGCAGCATGAGCGGCGGCGAGCAGCAGATGCTGGCGCTGGGCCGCGCGCTCATGACCGCGCCCAAGATCCTCCTGGTCGATGAGCCCTCGGTGGGCCTGGCGCCCGTGCTGGTCCGGCGCACCATCGCCACCATCAAGGCGCTCAAGGAGAGCTACGCGCTCACGGTCCTAATGGCCGAGCAGAACTTCACCCAGGCGATCCGCATCGCCGACCGCGGCTACGTCATCGTCCACGGCAGGATCGCCTTCGAGGGCCGCTCAACCGAGGAGCTCAACAACAACGAGCTGATCCGGAAGTTCTACCTCGGCCTCTGAGCGTGCTCCCTTCCTACTGCGGCCGCGCGTCCGTGTACGGGTAGATCAGCTTTCCCGAGGCGAACTCTGCGGGCGCGATCAGCGTCTGGGTCCCCATCTCGCGGAACTGCCCGGCGTCGTTGCTCTTGATGTCGTGGAATTGGATCGAGACCACGCGCGGCTTCGCCCACTCGCCGTTGCTGCCGAAATTAATCTCGCCCACCACGGTCTTGAAGGTACTCTTGCGGATGTAATCCGCGAGCTTGTCGTCGTCGAGGCTCCTGGTCGCCTCCACCGCCTGCGCCAGCACCTGGAGATCGGCATAGGCCCAGGGCGCCATGTAATAGCCGAAGGGATCGATGCCCTGGCCCGCCGCCTTCTCCTGGTAGCGCTTGATCAGATCGTCGACCCCCTCGAAGTGCATCTTGGGCACCGGCAGCCAGAAATCGTAGTTGAGGATGCCGTTCAGCATGGGGCCGAGCTGCGCCTTGATCACGGTCGCCTGCAGCCCGACCATGCCGCCGCCGAAGATCTTGGTCTTGAGTCCGACCTCGTTGGCTGCCCGCACCATGCCGACGCTGTCGGGCGGATAGGATCCCACGAACACGATGTCGGGATTGGTCGCCTGAATCGCCCGCACGATCGGCGTATAGTCCGTGGTGGTCGGCGGATAACTCTTGTCGTAGACGATCTTGAGGCCCGCGGCCTTCGCCTGCTCGCGCGCGCCCTCGGCGGCACGGCTCGAGAACTCCGCGTCGGCAGCGGCAATCGCGATGGTCTCGGGCTTCGGGCTCTGCGCCATCGCCGCCTCGAAGAAGGCTTTGGAGATCGCGATCTTCGGATCGGGACCGCCGGTCGGAGCCATCGAGAAATAGCGAGGATAGTTGAACTGCGAATTGATCGCGAGGGCTAGCAATCCGATGAACATCTTGTTGTGCTGCATCACCACCGGCATCGCTGGCGCAACCATGTTGGTGGCGTAGCCACCCACCACTAGGTCGACCTTGTCGACCTGGAGGAGTTTCGTGTAGATGCCCGGGACGGTCGGGGGCGTGCTCTGGTCGTCGTAGAATACCAGCTTCACGGGTCGGCCCAGCAAGCCGCCCTTGGCGTTGACGTCGGCCTCCCAGATCTGCATCGCCACCAGCGCCGACTTGCCGTTGGCGGCGAGGCCGCCGGTCAAGGCCATGCCGAAGCCGATCCTGATCGGCTCCTGCGCCGAGGCCGGCAGCACGGCCGCGACGACGAGCGCGGCGGCCGCGATCAGGCGCGCTCCGAGCGCGAACAGCTTGTCGATCATCGTCGCTCCTCCCGAAAGCTTTTCTTTATCCTATGCTCAACAACTCGGCCGGCGCCAGGGCATTGCGGGGACATCCGCACCGGCCGATAATGCGCGTCATCCATGCCGATGAAAGGATTTGCATCATGAGGTTCGTGACTTTCAGCCGCGACAACCACGTCTCGGCGGGCTTGCTGATCGATGGGGATCGCGTGTTGGATCTGGGCGAGGTGCCCGGCCTCAAGGCGAAGACCGCGCTCGACGTGGTGCTCGCGGGCGACGACGGCGTCGCCGCCGCGCGCGATGCGGCGAAGCGCGCCAATGCCGGCAACACGCTGCCGCTCAACGCGGTCAAGCTGCTAGCGCCGATCCCGCATCCGCGCAAGAATGTGTTCTGCGTCGGCCGCAACTACGTCGAGCACGTCGCCGAGGGCTATCGCGCCCGCGGCACCGAGATGAAGCTGCCGGAATTCCCACAGTTCTTCTCGAAGCCGCCGACCGCGATCATCGGTCCCGGCGACGAGATCCCGTACGACACGCAGGTCACCCAGAAGCTCGACTACGAAGTCGAGCTCGGCGTGATCATCGGCACCCGCGGCAAGAACATCCCGAAGGACCGCGCGCTCGCACACGTGTTCGGCTACACCGTGATCAACGACGTGACCGCCCGCGACCTGCAGCGCCGGCACGAGCAGTGGTTCAAGGGCAAGGGCATCGACGGCTCCTGTCCGATGGGCCCGTGGATCGTGCACGCGAGCGCGATCAAGGATCCGCAGGCGCTCGACATCAAGCTCCGTGTCAACGGCGGCGAGCGTCAGAATTCGAACACCAAGCACATGATCTTCGACCTGAAAACCATCATCGAGAGCCTCTCGCTCGGCATGACGCTGGAGCCTGGCGACGTCATCGCCACGGGCACGCCGAGCGGCGTCGGCTTCGCGATGAATCCGCCCGGCCTCCTCAAGGGCGGCGACGTCATCGAGGCCGAGGTCGAGGGCATCGGCATCCTCCGCAACTCCGTGCGCGAGGTGCCGCATCGGATGGAGCGGTGAGCGGCGGAGCGCGCCCCCGCCCCTCACCCCGCCTCCACGGTGCCGAGATAGGCCTGCTGTACCGCCATGCTCTCGCGGATTGCCGTGGGAGCGCCGCGCTCGAGAACACGGCCGTTCACCATCACGGTCAGCACGGCTGCGACCGAGAACACAGCGTCCATGTCGTGCTCGACCAGGAGCACCGCGTGCGTCTCGGCTAGCCGCGCGATCAGTGCGACCATTCGCTGGCTCTCCTCGGCGCCCATGCCCGCGAGCGGCTCGTCGAGCAGCAGCACCTTGGGCTCGGTCGCGAGCGTCATCGCGATCTCGAGCTGGCGCTGTTCGCCGTGACTCACCCTGCCGGCCAATCGATCCCACGGCCTCTCGAGCCCGACTAGTGTCAGCGCCCGGGCCGCGCTCTCGATGAGTGCGCGACAATGGAGCGCCGGCCGGAAGAACCGCATTGAGCTGGGAAGCCGAGCCTGCGCCGCCAATCGGCAATTCTCGAGCAGCGTGAAATCCACAAAAATGTTGGACTTCTGATAGCTGCGGGCAATGCCGAGGCGCGCGACGCGGTCGGCGGAAAGCCCAGCGATGTTCCGGCCCTCGAAGCGGATGGTACCGGCGCTTGGCAGGAGGTCGCCCGAGAGCACATTGATGAGCGTGGTCTTGCCCGCGCCGTTGGGTCCGATGACCGCGTGCACTTCGCCGACACGAAGCTCGAGGGAGACCTCGCTCACGGCAGCGAGGCCTCCGAACTGCTTCGAGAGTTCCATCACCTGCAGAATAGGCTCGGTCATTGGCGACCTCGGGCACGCGGCATACGTCGCCAGCTTGTTAGGTGCCAAGCATTCGTCAGAGCCAGGGTGTCGCGTTGCCCTGGTCGCGCTCGAAGGACTCGATGTCCGCGCGGTGGCGGAGGGTGAAGTCGAGCTCGTCGATACCCGCGAGCAGGCAGTGCTTGCGGAAACCGTCGATCGCGAAGCCGAGGAGCCGGTCATCCGGCGCGATCACTTGCTGCAGCTCCAGGTCGACGACGACGCGGGCGCCGGGACGCTGCCGCACTTGATCGCATAGTGCCGCCGCATCGTCCACCGGCAGCACGATCGGGAGAAAGCCGTTCTTGAGACAATTACCGTAGAAGATATCGCCGTAGCTCGGCGCGATCGCCGCGCGGAACCCGTAGTCCCAGAGTGCATAGACCGCGTGCTCGCGCGAAGAGCCGCAGCCGAAGTTCCTGTCGGCGATCAGCACGCGGGCGCCGCGATAGCTCGCCTGGTTCAGGACGAAGTCCGGCCTTTCGTTGCCGGCGTCGTCGAAGCGCAAGTCGTGGAAGAGGTATTGGCCGTATCCCGCCTTGCGCGGCTTGCGCAGGAACCGCGCGGGGATGATCTGGTCGGTGTCGACGTTCGCGGTCGCCATCGGCACCGCGACCGCGTCCAAGCGAGCGAAAGGCTCCATCGTCCCTCCTAGCCGTTGAGGAGCGCGCGCACGTCGGTGAATGCGCCGGTGACGGCCGCCGCGGCCGCCATCGCGGGGCTGACCAGGTGCGTGCGCGCGCCCTTGCCCTGGCGTCCCACGAAATTCCGGTTCGAGGTGGAGGCGCAGCGCTCGCCAGGCGCCACAAGGTCGCCGTTCATACCCACGCACATCGAGCAGCCGGCCTCGCGCCACTCGAAGCCCGCCGCCTCGAAGATGCGATCGAGGCCCTCGGCCTCCGCCTGGCGCTTCACCAGGCCGGAGCCCGGCACGACCATGGCGCGAACCGTGGCCGCGACCTTGCGGCCATCGGCGACCCGTGCGGCCATGCGCAGGTCTTCGATGCGGCTGTTGGTGCAGGAGCCGATGAAGACGCGATCGACCGGAATGCCGCTCAACGCCGTTCCGGGCGTCAGCCCCATGTAATCGAGCGCCTTCGAGACGGCGGCCCGGCGCGCGAGATCGCCGATACCCGAGGGATCGGGAACGCGGCCGGTGATGGCCGCTCCGTCCTGCGGGCTGGTGCCCCAGGTCACCATCGGCGCCATGCTCGTGGCGTCCAGCGAGACCTCGCTGTCGAAACGCGCCTCGGCGTCGCTGGGCAGCGATCGCCAGAGCGCGACGGCCTGCTCCCAGCGCGCGCCCTTGGGCGCGTAGGGCCGGCCCTCGAGATAGGCGATGGTGGTATCGTCGGGTGCGACCATGCCGGCGCGGGCGCCCGCTTCGATCGACATGTTGCAGACCGTGAGCCGCCCCTCGATCGAGAGGGCACGGATGGTACCGCCGGCGTATTCGATCGCGTGGCCGACCGCGCCGTCGGCGCCGATCTTGGCGATGACGGTGAGGATCACGTCTTTGGCCGTCACGCCGGGAGCCGGCGTGCCTTCGATCGTGATCCGCTTGGCCTTCGGCTTCCTCTGCCAGAGCGTCTGGGTCGCCAGCACGTGACTGACTTCCGTGGCGCCGATGCCGAAGGCCAGGGCGCCCAACGCGCCATGGGTCGAGGTATGGCTGTCGCCACACACGACGGTCATGCCGGGCTGGCTCAAGCCCTGCTCGGGACCGATCACATGGGCGATCCCCTGGCGGGGATCGTCGAGGCCGAAGACGGTGACACCGTGCGCGGCGGCATTCTTGGTGACGGACTCCACCATGAGCCGCGCGTCGGGGTCGTCGATCGCCGCCATGTCGCGGCTCGAGGTGGGGACATAGTGGTCGGGCGTGCCGAAGGTGCGATCGGGTCGCCTCACCCGCAGGCCGCGCTCGCCCAGCACCTCGAAGGCGCGACGCGAGCCGTCATGGATGAAGTGCCGGTCGACGTAGAGCAGCGTCTGCCCATCGTCGCGCTGGACGATCGCGTGGCGATCCCAGATCTTGTCGAGCAGCGTACGGCCCGCGGCGCTCATGATCTCGTCCTCTCGCTCACCGGAGTGGCGCCGTCGCTCGCGCTATTCCTGGACCCTGAACGCGTCCCGAATCTCTGCGCCGACTCCTTATATAAGACTTGGCGTCCCGGCAGCTCAACCTTTGTTGACGCCGCTTCCCGGAGTGGGGCAGCGTAAGCGCCCTTCTCACGGAGGACGCGAGTATGACCAACCTTATCGAACTCAAGATCGGCGAGCGCGGGCCTTTCGCGGGCGGCCACGCGTTCGGCGCCGTCGGCGCCTATGAGCGCCTCGTGGGCCGCGCGCACTTCGCGGTCGATCCGAAGGCCCCGGCGCAGAAGGGCATCACAGACCTCGACTACGCGCCGGTCGATGGCGAGGGCCGCGTCCATTTCGTCGCGGACATCGTGATCCTGCGTCCCAAGGACTTCGCGCGCGGCAACAAGCGGCTCTTCCTCGACTACGGCAATCGCGGCAACAAGCGGATGCTGCAGTTCTTCAACGACGCGCCCGCCAGCAACGATCCGCGCACGCTCGCCGATGCCGGCAACGGGTTCCTGATGCGGCGCGGGTACAGCATCGCCTGGATCGCGTGGCAGGGCGACCTGCTGCCGGGCGACGGCCGCATGCTGCTGGACCTGCCCGTCGCGACCGACAACGGCAAGCCGATCATCGGCCTGGTGCGCGTCGAGTACATCGCGGATCAGCACGGCGTCACCACGCAGCCGCTCTCCGGCTGGATCTCCACGCGGAGCCATCCGACGGTATCGCTCGACGCGCGAAAGGCCAGCCTCACGCGCCGGCGCTACGCAGACGATCCCCGCATTCCCGTGCCGGCGGATCAATGGATGTTCGCGCGCATCGAGGCCGGCCTGGGCCTCGACAACCAGGGCAGCGAGCGCGCGCTCGTGCCCTCGGACACGCACATCCATCTCCCCCGGGGATTCGAGCCCGGCTGGATCTACGAGCTCGTCTACACCGGCAAGGACCCGCTGGTGCTGGGCCTCGGCCACGTTGCCGTCCGCGATTTTTCCAGTTTCCTCAAATACGGCGAGGGAGACGCGGCGGGGCACCCCAACCCGCTCCGCGAGGGCCGCGCCGGCATCGAGAAGGCCTACGCCTGGGGCCGCTCGCAGACCGGGCGCTGCATCCGCGACTTCGTCTATCGCGGCTTCAACGCGGACGCGCAGGGGCGGCGCGTCTTCGACGGCGTGCTGCCGCATGTGAGCGGCGGCGGGCTCATGTGGCTCAACCACCGCTTCGCCAACTCGGTCTCGCCCGCGGGCCAGCAGTACGAGGATCATTTCAATCCCGCGGACCGCTTCCCGTTCTCGTACACCGAAAGTACTGACCACTTGACCGGCAGGCGCGACGCGATCCTGAAGCGGCCCGCGACCGACCCGCTGGTGATCCACACGCAGACCGCGACCGAGTACTGGCAGCGCAAGGGCTCGCTGGTGCACACGGACACGCAGGGCAACGACCTCGCGCAGCCCGAGGGCGTGCGCGTCTACGCCTGGGCGAGCTCGCAGCATTTCGCCGATCCCAACCTGAAGAAGCCCGCGCGCGGCGTGTGCCAGAACCCGATCAACGTGGTCGCGACCTCCATGCTCTTCCGCGCCATGCTCGACGCCTTGGACCGCTGGGCGACCGATGGCACGCCGCCGCCGCCGAGCCGCGTGCCGCGCCGCGCCGACGGCACCCTTGTCCCCATCGAGCAATGGCGTACGCAATTTCCGCGCATTCCCGGCGCCGCGGTGCCAAGCGGCCCCGCCGAGCTGCCGCTGCTCGATTTCGGTCCCGACTTCGAGCGCGGCATCCTCTCGAAGGAGCCGCCGCACGTGGTGGGCGCCAAGCGTTACACCATGCTGGTGCCGGCGGTCGACGCCGACGGCAACGACACTGGCGGCGTGCGGGCGCCCATGGTCGAGGCGCCGCTCGCGACCTACACCGGCTGGAACCTGCGCGCCCGCGGCTTCGGTCATGGCGCCACGCACACCTTCGTCGGCAGCACCATCCCCTTCCCCGAGACCGAGAGCGAGCGCCGCATCACTGGCGACCCCCGCCGCAGCATCCTCGAGCGCTATCCGACCCAAGCCGCCTATACCGCCGCCATCGAGGCAGCCGCCCGCCGGCTCGTGGAGGAGCGGCTGATGCTGGAGGAAGACGTTGAGCGCGCGATCGCGCTCGCGCAGAACTGGGGCCGGCCGAGACACGAGGTGGGACTCGAATAGGGCCTTATCTTGAGCCAAAAACTGGCTTTGATTGGCTTTGCGATTGGCTTTCCGGAGCCTCGTAGTGTTGATTTCATTCAATAAATTGGCTTTGATTTGTCGATTTTCATTTTGTGTCGAGCCAGTCTTCCGGCCTGCCCATGTAGGGTTTGGGCTTCCATCCGGGGCTGCCCGGCTCGGGTCCTGAGGGCTCCTCCGCCTGCCGCTCCTCCTCTTCCCATTGGGCCTTTTCCTCCCGCCGTTTCTGCCAGCGCTCCAGCGTCGCGATCGCGCGATTGAGCGCCCGCTCGATCGTGGCCTCGTGACGGGAGAGCGCGGCCAGCTTCTGCGCTGCCTGATCGAAGACGGTGCCGGCATCGACCTCGGGCGGCTCGGCTTGGCCCGCGGGCACGGGAAAACTGGCCTTGTCGTGCGCGGACCTGTTGATGAGCGCAGCTTCCGCCTTGGCGACGCGCCGGAGCCGCCAGGAGAGCACGGCGATCCGCTCGACGAGCGCGCATTCGAGTGTGCCGCTGGGCTCGAGATCGCGGGTCAGCCAATTGTGAAAATCGTCGAAATCCACCTCGTCTTCGTCGAAGACGACGAGCGATGCCGCCGTCAGCCCGTGCCAAAGCGCGCTCCGCGCCACCCTCGCCTTGCCCGCCGAGGTCTTCGCTCCGTGCTCTTCTGCGCGTTCAACCGGTTCGCCGCAATCTGTGCCTCTGTCGCCACCGTCGTGCTCCATTACCGATCTCAAGGCCGTGGGTAATCAAAGTTTAAACGCTTTTTGCGTTTGATGCAAGCTCCTGCCGTCGCAGGCCATGAGATTGCGGTTCACCATAAAAAGTGGAATAACTTTGACGCAACCTCACCAATATCAACAGGCCTGGAGGGCAAGACGGGGAGGGACCAATGGACATCGGCAACATAACCACTGTCGTGGGGTACATCGCAGGAGTCAGTGTCGCAAACGAGCGGCTGACTGAGGTGATCAAGGGCATCCCAGTGCTCTCGCCCTTGCTGGTGGGCAAGCCGGGAGCTACGGGCGAGAAGGAAGAATCCCGCAAAGCTGTAATCCATGTTGTCGCGATCGCGATCGGCACGTGTGTGACCTGGCTCTCCTACGATCAAGTCAAGGGAGCCGCCGGAATCGATCCTGGTCTCGGTGTGTACTTCTTGTTTGGAGCAATGTCTGCCGGCGGATCCGGAATGTGGAACAGCGTGCTCGATATCCTGCGCCAGGTGAACCAGCAAAAGCAGAAGGAAACAGAGAAACCATAGGCTTTTACTCAGTGCGGTACGCGAGGATCTGAAAATCCGGCTACCGAACCGGCCCTCCGCCGGCCCGCTGCACCTTCTTCCGCGATCAAGACCCGCTGCCGGAGGGCCAGGCTCCCGTGTCGAAAATGGGGCCTGCTGCGGCAAGCCCTTGAGAACGCGGCGGACCCGCTTATCGCTCTCTCCAAGAAGATCGAGCGGAGTGCCTCCGATGTGGTCCGAAGATACCGATATCGGCGATGTCGCGACTCTGCGCGGCAGCGCCATCGTGTTCCTGCGCCGCGCCGATAACGCAAAGAGCGCCGCTGAGCGCGAGCGCTTCCTGCACTACGCCAGGCTCTACCGGGAGCTCGCCGAGCGGCTCGAATCGGGCGAGGAAGAGGTTGAGGACGACGTTTAGCGCGCGGCCTCAGCGAGCTCCGCCAGGCGGCGCTCGAGGAGACGCCGCTCGGGCTCAAGCTTCACGAGCGCGAGCGCCTCTCGATAGGCGGCGCGCGCGTCCTCGCGACGGCCCAAGCGGCGCAGCACGTCGGCGCGGACCGCCGGCAGCAGGTGATAGCCTGCGAGCGTGCCGCGGGCGGTGAGTGCGTCGAGGAGATCGAGCGCGCGGGCGGGCCCGTCCACCATCGAGACGGCGGCGGCGTGGTTGAGCTCCACCACCGGCGAGGGGTAAAGGCGCAGCAGCACCTCGTAGAGGCCGACGATCTGCGGCCAGTCGGTAGCCTCGCGGCGCGGCGCCCGCGCGTGGAGCGCCGCGATCGCCGCCTGCACGGCATAGGAGCTGGGATGGCCGGGCTTGCCGAGCGCCCGGTCGACCAGCTCGAGCCCCTCCGCGATCTCGGTATAGTCCCAGAGATGCCGATCCTGGTCCTCCAGCAGCACGATGTCGCCCTCGGCCGTGGTCCGCGCTTTGCGCCGGGCATGGTGCAGGAGGGTGAGCGCGAGCAGGCCCTGGATCGCCGGCCGTCCCGGCAGCAGCCCGTCGACGAGGCGCGCGAGGCGGATCGCTTCCCGCGCCAAGTCCTCACGCATGAGGTTCGCGCCGGAGCTCACCGCGTAGCCCTCGGTGAACACCAGGTAGATCACCGCGAGCACACCCTCGACCCGCTGGTCGAGCCGGTCCGGCTCCGGCGTCTCGTAGGGGATTTTCGCCTCGCGGATCTTCTGCTTCGCGCGGACCAGCCGCTGCGCCATGGTTTCCTCGCTCACCAGGAAGGCCCGTGCCACCGCCGGCGTCGTGAGACCGCAGACCGCGCGCAGGGTGAGCGCCACCTGCGCCTCGGGGCCGAGCGCGGGGTGGCAGCAGGTGAAGATCAGGCGGAGCATGTCGTCCCCGAACCCGTCGTCGCGCTCGTCGATGGGCGACACTTGGGCCGCGACCGCCGCCTCGGCCTCGAGCTCGCCGCGCTTCGCCCGGTGCAGGACGCGCCGGCGCAGGCGATCGATCGCCTTGTGGCGCCCGACGTTGACGAGCCAGGCGCGCGGGTTGCCGGGAATGCCTTCCGCGGGCCACTGCTCCACCGCCGCCGCGAAGGCATCCTGCAGACCCTCCTCGGCGAGATCGAAATCGCCGACGAGGCGGATCAGCGTCGCGAGGACGCGACCCGCCTCGTTCCGGAACACCGGCTCGATGGCGCTGGCGCTCATTGCCGAGCCCCGCGCGCCCTCCGGCTTCAGGTGAAGACCCGGATCGGCCGCACCTCGATCGAGCCGAACTTGGCCGAGGGGATGCGCGCGGCGAGCGTGATCGCCTGGTCGAGATCCTTCGCCTCGACGAGGTAGTAGCCGGCGAGCTGCTCGCGGGTCTCGGCGAAGGGGCCGTCGGTCGTGAGGGTCTTGCCGTTGCGCACCCGGACGGTGGTCGCGGCCGAGGTCCGCTGCAACGCGTCCCCGGCCTTGAAGTTGCCGGACTGCACGATCGACTGCGTGTAGGCCATGTAGTCCGCGTGTAGGGTCTTCACGGCGGACTCGTTCAGCCCGTCGACCTCGGCCTCGTTCTGATAGATCATCAGGAGGTAGTTCATCTTGAGCTCCTTCGGTTGGATCGGCGTCATTCGCCGTCACTCAGTCGAGCGGGGCGGCCGGCAATCGACAGCCGTCATGAAGATTTCCTTGAGCCCTGAAAGCGCTCACTTTTCCGTCATGGCCCCGCGCCGCGGGCATGACGCCGGTGGCGGCAGTATGCAACAATCCGGTCCCCAACGGTGGTAGAGCACTCACCCATGTCATACCAGTCGATCATCGTCGAGCCGATTGCGGGCGCGCTCGGCGCCGAGGTCCGCGGCGTCGACCTCAGCGAGCCCTTGCGGAATTCCGTGGCGGCGGAGCTCCGCCGCGCTTTCGTCGAGCATTGCGTGCTGTTCTTCCGCGACCAGCATCTCACGCCGGAGCAGCACCTGGCGGCGAGCCGGCTGTTCGGGCCGATCGTGCGCATGCCCTACGTCAAGCACATGGACGAGTACCCCGACATCATCGCGGTGCTCAAAGAAGCGGACGAGCGGAACATCAGCACCTTCGGCAATGCCTGGCATTCCGATTTCAGCTTCCTCGAGGAGCCGCCCATGGGCTCGTTGCTCTATGCGCGCGAGGTCCCGAGCCACGGCGGCGACACGATCTGGGCCAGCATGTATGCCGCCTACGACGCGCTCTCCGACGGCATGAAACGGATGCTCAATCCGCTCCGCGCCATGCACAGCGGTCGGCCCTACGGCACCGGCGGCGTGCCCAAGGACCTGCGCGTCAGCCGCTCGATCAAGATGGAGCGCGACAATCCCGAGGCCGACCGCGAGGTGGCGCAGCCGGTGGTGCGCGTACATCCCGAGAGCGGCCGCAAGGCGCTCTACGTGAACCAGATCTACACGACGCAGTTCGAGAACATGACCAAGGACGAAAGCAGGCCGCTGCTCGATTTCCTTTATCAGCACTGCACGCGGCCGGAATTCACCTGCCGCTTCCGCTGGGAAGTGGGCTCGCTCGCGATTTGGGACAATCGCTGCACGCTCCACTACGCGGTCAACGACTACGACGGATCGCGCCGTCTCATGCACCGCACGACGGTGGCGGGCGAGCGTCCGATCGGCGCGGGGAAACCGGCATGATCCTGGTCGGTCAGTACGACTCCCCCTATGTGCGGCGGGTCGCCGTGTCGCTGCGCGCCCTCGGCTTCGAGTATCGGCACGACACGCGCTCGGTGTTTGCCGATTTCGACGCGATGCGGACCGTCAATCCGCTCGGGCGGATTCCCTCGCTGGTGCTCGACGGCGGCGAGACGCTGATCGATTCCGCGGCGATCCTCGACTGGCTCGACGAGTCCGTAAGGCCCGAACGCGCGCTGCTCCCGCGCTCGGGCGCCGAGCGGCGGCGCGCGCTCCGCCTCATCGCACTCGCGACCGGCGCGATCGACAAGGCCGGCGCCGCCACCTACGAGCGCGTCATCCGCCCCGCGGCCTACCGCTTCCCGGACTGGATCGCGCGGTGCCGCACGCAAGCCACAGGCGCGATCGCGGCGCTCGCCGCCGAGACTTGGGCGCCGAGCACGCGGCTCGACCAGGCGCAGATCACCACCGCTTGCATGATCCGCTACGTGCGCATGGCCGATCCAGAGCTCGCGCCGGCGGGCCTCTACCCGACGCTCGATGCGCTTTCTGAGCGGCTCGAGGCGCGGCCGGAATTCCGCGCAACTTTTCCGGCCGAGTACGCTATTCCGCGCGGCGAGTGACCGCCGGCGCCGCGGGCTTGCGGGCCACGAGGTCGATGAGGGCCGAGATGCCGTCGTGTCCCCTGCCCTCGTGGATCGCGTCGTCGTGGCTTGCGAGCTCGAGGATCTCGAGATCGGCGAAGGCGGCGCGCAGCAGCCCCTCGGTGTAGAGGTTCTCGGCGATCGGCGGTCCGCCGGTCTTGTATTCCAGCTGCTTCGGCCGGTAGCCCTGGAGCAGCAGGATCCCGCCGGGCTTCAGCGCCTTCTTCATGCCCGCAAAGGTCCGGTCGCGCAGCGCCGGCCCCGCGAACTGGATGAAGATCGCCGCGACCGCTGTGAACGCCGATCTCGGCCAGCGCCATTTGGCGAGATCGGCCTCGGCGGTCTCGAGCTTGACGCCGCGCTCGCGCGCAAGTGCCCGCGCCTTCGCGAGCGCCACCGGCGAGAAGTCGATCGAGAGCACGTCGAGACCCTGCTCGGCGAGCCAGACGCCGTTGCGTCCCTCGCCGTCGGCGACCGCCAGCACGCGGCCTTTCTTCGGCAGCAACGCCGCGTGCTCGCGCAGGAACCGGTTGGGTTCCGTGCCGAAGTAGTAGTCATCGCCGGCGAAGCGTGCGTTCCAATGCTCGCGCGGATTGTCGAGACTTGTCATGGGTACCAGAGTCTGGCGCAACGCACCCTGCTCCGGCAAGGCGTCGCCACCCGCGGGTGTAATCAAGGTCATAGCGCGTCATTAACAGTGCACCTAATTACCGTTTTATGGCGACATTGTTGCGCTACCGCAGCTACAGTGGCCAACCCTTCTGCGAGGTGGCACTGGCGAACGGCGACCATGTGCTGATCACGGTCGATGCGGGCGGCGTCACCATCAAGCGCGAGGCGCGACGCCAATCCGCAGGAGAGATCCTCTTCATCGGGCCTGTGCATGTCGTGACCGACATCTGCCTGGCCTTGCTCGATGGCAGGCCCGTCTCGGACACGACGGTGCTCAACGTATTCCTCTCGGTGGTGAGCCAGTTCCGCTCGGCCGAGGACATTCGGTCCGCCTTCGCGGAGGCGACTGCGGGGCCCTGACCTCAGCCGCCCTCTCGGTCGCCAGCCTCTGCGATGCCGTCGAGGTAGATCTCCCAGACGCGCAGGTTGATCTCGCAGGCTTTGACGGCGGCTTCCTCCATGTCGTAGTCGGCTGCGAAGCGCGAGACCGCCTGCCAACCCATGTTGGAATGCACGATGTCGGCCTGTTCGTGTAGTTCGAAGAAGTCCAGCTGCTCGTCGCTCAAGCCGAAGAGCTTGCCCCAGCGCTGGCGCTCGAGGCCGAACCAGCCGCGGTCTCGGAGCGTGCCGGTGCCGTAGCCGGGTATGTTGATGCGCTCGGCGCAGGTGTTGGCGACGATGCCCTCGATCCAGTGCCGGTTGCTCATCAGGCCGTCCCAGGCTGCCCAGGCGATCTGCGTCGACGGCAGCGGCTCCGTCGCGCGGATCTCCTCGAGCGAGAGGCCGATGTGGATCCCGAGCTCCTCCAGGATCTGCCAGTGCGCCTTGCCTGCCCCATGCGCGTGGTCCGCAATCACCTCCTCGGCGCAGGCGCGGATAATGGCGAGCCGCGTCTCCCAGTCCGAGCAGTTGGTGGCGACACGGAGCTTGAGAATGGAGTTGCGCTGCCGCGTGTTGAGGCGATGCTGGCGCACGAAGCTGCGGGCGCGGCCGGGCGTCATCGGCTCCTGGAAATAGCGCACGCGCCGGCAGAATGCATCGACTACGGCATCGAGCCGCTGCAACACCGTCCCATCCGTCATGAGGGGGCTCCCTGCTGAAACAAATCCTTGAGCCGTCCGACTAGGCGCCGGTGGCGCTCCGCGCCGACCTCGCCCAAGGCGGCGCCGACGCCGAGATAGCGCTCGGCGACGCCGGGATCACCGATGAGCGCCGCGCCCGAGCCCTCGAGCGCGACCTTACCCTTCTCGATCACCGCGCCGCGGTCGGCGATCGCGAGGCTCAATCGCGCGTTCTGTTCGGAGAGCAGGATCGCCAGACCCTGGCCGCGGAGCCGCGCGATCAGGCGGAAGATCTCCGCAACCAGGACCGGCGCGAGGCCAAGCGACGGCTCGTCGAGCAACAGGATGCGCGGCTCCGACATGAGGCCGCGGGCGATCGCCAGCATCTGCTGCTGCCCGCCGGAGAGATTGCCCGCGGGCTCGTCGAGGCGCTCGAGCAGCGCCGGCATGGGTGCGAGCACGCTGTCGATGCGTCGCCTGACTTCCTCCGCGGAAAGCGAGGCGAGACGCGTATAGGCGCCCATGCGGAGATTGTCGGCGACCGTGAGGCCGGCGAAGACCTGCCGGCCCTCGGGAATGTGCGCGATGCCCGCGAGCACGCGGGCGCGCGGCCCCAGCCGGTCGATGCGGCGCCCCTCCAGCAGGATTTTGCCGCCATGTAGAGGCAGCACGCCGGAGACCGCCTTAACCAGGGTCGACTTGCCGGCGCCGTTGGCGCCTACCAGCGCCAGCACCTCGCCCTTGCGGAGCGTCAGGCTCACGTCATGCACGACGGTCTGCCGGCCGTAGCCCGTGCTGACGGATCTGAGCTCCAACATCAGTGCGGACCTCCGGCCTGGCCGATGTAGGCCTCGATCACGCGGGGATCGCGTTGGATCTCAGCGGGCCTGCCGCGCGCGATCACGGCGCCGGCATCGAGGACGATCACCTCGTCCGCCACCCCCATCACCAGCGACATGTTGTGCTCCACCACCAGAAGCGTGACGCCGCTGTCGCGCACCGCGCGCAGCAGGAGCGCGAGTTCCGCGGTCTCGCCGTCGTTGAGGCCGGCGGCGGGCTCGTCGAGAAGCAATAGCCGCGGTCTCGCCATCAGCGCCCGCACCACCTCAAGCAGTTTCTGCGCGCCCATCGGCAAGTCCGTTGCGGCGGTGTCGCGGAACTCGGCGAGACCCACGAGATCCAGGAGCGCCTCCGCCTGCCGGGCGAGCGCTCGCTCCTCCTCGCGAGCGCCGGCAAGCCACAGCATCTGCCGCCAGGTCGGCGTGCCGACGTGGCGATGCGCGCCCGCCATCACGTTCTCGAGCGCGGTCATTCCAGGAAACGCGCGCGCGGTCTGAAACGTGCGGACGACGCCGGCGGCGGCGATGCGCCAATCGCCGGCGCCGACCATCTCCTGGCCGAACAGGCGCACCTCACCGGCATCGGCGCGATAGAGGTTGGTGACCAGATTGAACAAGGTCGTCTTACCGGAGCCGTTCGGCCCGATGAGCGCGCTGAGGCTGCCCTCGACAATCTCGAACGACACGGCATCCACGGCGCGCAAACCGCCGAACGTCTTGATGAGGTCCTTGACCTCGAGGGCGGGCGCGGTCATGGCGCCTCGCTCCGCGGCTCGAGACCGGCGGTCACCGCGGGCGCGCGGAGCCGCGCCGCGAGCCGCGCGAACCCGCCGAACACGCCTTCCGGCAGGAAGCTGAAGGCGAGGACCAGCAGCAGGCCTTCGGCCAAGATCTTGTAGAGCGCCAGCGACTGCACCAGCGTCGGCAACAAGGTGAGCAAGGCGACGCCGAGCAGCGGCCCCACCAACGTGCCCTCGCCGCCGATCACCAGCATGGTGATCATCTCGAAGGAGCGCTGCGTCCCCACCATCTCCGGCGAGAGATAATGGAAGTAGAAGGCATAGAGGCTGCCGGCGAGCGAGGCCAGCACGGCCGAGATCGCGAACGCCGCCATCTTGAGGCGCGCCACGTTGATGCCGAGCGCGCCCGCCGCGAGCCGATCGGCCCGGATCGCCATCAAGGCACGCCCGAAGCTGCCGCGCATGCCGCCCAGCAACGCCAGCACCAGCACCACGATGATGGCGACCACGAGGTAGTACATGGAGCGGTCGGTGTCGAAACTCAGACCGCCGACCGAGAAAGAGGGAATGCCGACCAGGCCCGAGGGGCCGCCGGTGGTCGCCATCATGCCGACGTCGAGGGAATCCACGACCAGGCCGAAGGCGAGGGTGGCGAGCGCGAGGTAATGGCCTCGGAGGCGCATGGTGGCGAGCGAGAGCAGGAGCGCGCAGACGAGCGAGGCGGCGCAGCCGATCGCGACGCCCGCGAGCGGCGGCCAGCCGTAGTTGGTGGCGAGGATCGCCGCGACGTAGCCGCCGATCGCCATGAAGCCGCCCTGCCCCAGGCTCACCTGGCCCGCAAACCCCATGAGCACGTCGAGGCCGAGCACGCCGATGAACAAGATCCCCGTGATCACCAGCGAGCCCATGAGGCCGGGGTCGCGCACGATCAGCGGGAGCACCAGGATCACCGCGAGCGCAGCTACGCCCAGCGCGGCTGCGCCCCGGCCTCTGAGCCGCACGATCGCGGGATGGATGTGCAGCTCCTCGCGGACGTCGCTCCGCCGCGCGCGGCCGATGGCGAAGAGGCCGCTGGGCCTGAACAGCAACGTCAGCAGCAGCAGGCCGAGGGCCAGTCCGCTGCTGAACAAGCCCGAGATGTAGCCGGCGGCCAGCTGCTCGGCGACGCCGAGCACGAGCCCGCCGACCACGGCGCCCACGAACGAGCCCATGCCGCCGATCGCAACCGAAATGAATCCGGAGATGGTGAAGAACTGGCTGGTGTCGAACTGCACGGCCAGGATCGGCGCCACCATGATGCCGCCGAGCGCGCCGGTGGTCGCGGCGAGCCCGAAGCTCATCACCGCCATGCGCTCGACGTCGATGCCCATGAGCCGCGCCGCCGTCGGATTCTCCGCCGAGGCCTGGAGCGCCTTCCCCAGCGTCGTCCGCGCGAACAGATACCAGAAGCCGGCGATGACGATCACCGCGGTCGCTGCGATCCAGAAGCCCTGGCTCGGCACGCGCACTCCCAGCACCTGCACCGGCGCCTCGCCGGAGAGCGGCCGCAGCGCATAGGGATCGCCGCCCCAATGCACGAGCATCAAACCCTGGATGAAGGTGAGCAGCCCCGCGGTCAGCATGAGCATGCTGCTGTTGGGGAGCCGCGACAGTGCCGGCACGAAGACCGCCCGCCCGATTGCGAGCCCGAGCAGGAGTGCCGCGAGCACCGACCCCGGGATGGCGAGCGGCGCCGGCAGGTGCAGCGTCTCCTCGAGGCTCCAGCAGAGCAGCGCGCCCAGCACACAGAAAGCGCCCTGAGAGAGATTGATTACGCCGGTCATGCGGAAGACCAGCGCGAAACCTAAGGCCACGAGGGCGAACAGGCTGCCTTGCAGCAGCCCGCCGATGACGATCTGGATGGCGGCTTGGGTTCCGGCGCTCACCCGGCGCGCACCCTCACTGGAGCGGCATGCCCCCCGGCGCCGTCAGCACGACCCACGCGTGCTTCGAGGGCTCCCAGCGCGTCACCACCGCGTTCCGGTCGTCGAGGCCGCGCTGCGGCGTCGCCGGGAAATCGTAGAAGCCGTCGATACCGGGCTCGCCTTTGAGCTTCGCAAGGTAGTCGCGAATCTGAATCGCGGTCGCATCGGTGCCGAGATCGCGCAGCGCCTTCGTGATCAACATCGCGGGTCCCCAGCCGAGCGAGGCCGCGATGTCGGGCTCGACACCCGTCCCCTTGAGCTCGGCATAGAACTCCTGCTGCGCCTGCTCGATCGCTGGATCGAGCTTCTTGAGCCCCTCGTGCGGCGGCCATTCCGCGGCGGGGATGTAGAGCTGCTTCGGCAGGAAGTCCGCGTAGTTGGTCATCTGCGCGAAGGTCATATTGCCGTCGGTGGTCGCCGTCGGCACGTCGAGGCCCGCCTGCAGGATGCCCTTGAAGATGGTGGCGATTGGCGTGCCGGTGCTCCAGGCCACGAAGGCGTCGGGCTTCGCAGCCTTCACGGTCTCGATCTGCGCGGCGACGCTGACGTCGGTGGTGTTGAAGTGGGCGCGCTCGACCAATCTCAGGCCAGCGTCCTTGTATTCCGGCTGGCTCAGGGTCTGATCGATGCCGCGCTCGGCGTCCTGGCCGGTGGCATCGCTCGAGGTCATGATCGCGATCCGCTTCCAGCCCTTCTCGCGGAAATACCGGAACAGCGCCTTCTGGAGGTCGTGGGTCGAGACGCTCGCGCTGAACTGATAGCTGCCGGCCTCGGGGTGTACGCCCGGCGAGAAGCAGTACTCGACCGGCCCTTCCTTCACGAGCGGCCCCATGGCGCTGCACACGGCAACGAGGGACGAGCCCAGGATCACTGCCGGCTTCTCCGCGCTCACTTGGCGCAGGAGCTGCACGCCGACCTGGGGGCTCGAGGTGTCGTCGTAGAACACGAACTGGATCGGCCGGCCCTTGATGCCGCCGTTGCGGTTCACGTACTTCTCGGCGATCTGGAGCGTCACCTGCTCCTCCTTGCCGAGAAACGAGGCCTGACCCGTCAGCGGCAGGATCACGTTGATCTTGTAGGGTTCGTCCGCCCACGTGACGGAGGCCGCCGCGCAGAGGCCAAGCGCAAGCAGGCCTGCCGAAATCGAGCTCTGTCTTCTCCGCGTCACGCGCGCCTCCCCGTCCTTTTTAAGCAGTCTATCAATAAACCGATCGCCCAGACATGCTACAAGAGCGTCTCCAGCCAAGCGCAATCTCATTAGCGGACTCTGAATGATGACTGAACCCGGCGCCATATCGACACGACATCGCGGTGGACGCCGGGGCGCGCGGTCGCAGGGGGGCGGCGAGGCGGCGCCGAAGGTGCAGCCGCGGCTCCTCTACAAGCCGGTCGAGGCGGTCTCGGCCGACGAGATCGAGGCGATCCACGTGGCCTCGCTCCGCGTCCTCGAGGAGATCGGCATCGATTTCCTGCACGAGGGCGCGCGCGAGATCTTGAAGGGCGCCGGCGCCGCGGTGACGCCGGGCTCGAACCGCGTGCATTTCGACCGAGCGCTGGTCGAGAGCCAGATCGGCACGGCGCCGGAGCGGTTCACGCTCCACGCCCGCAACCCCGCGCGCAACGTCATCGTCGGTGGCGACTATGTCGTCTTCTGCTCGGTCGCCTCGGCGCCCAATTCCGCCGACCGCGAGGGTGGACGCCGCAACGGCAACCGCGCCGACTACCAGAACTTCTTCCGGCTCGGCCAGATGCTCGACGCCGTCCATGTCTGGGGCGGCTATCCCGTCGAGCCCGTGGACATCCACGCCTCGATCCGCCACCTCGACGCGCTCTACGACGCCCTCACCCTCTCGGACAAGCCGATCCACTGCTACAGCCTCGGCCGGCAGCGCAACCTCGACGCCATCGAGATGACCCGGCTCGCGCGCGGCATCGACGACGCCACGCTCGACCGCGAGCCCTCGGTGTTCACCGTCATTAACTCGTCCTCGCCCCTGCGCATCGACACGCCGATGCTCGAGGGCATCATCCAGATGGCCCGGCGCAACCAGCCGGTGGTGATGACGCCCTTCACGCTGGCGGGCGCGATGGCGCCGGTCTCGCTCGCGGGCGCGCTCGCGCAGCAGAACGCCGAGGCGCTCGCCGGCTTGGTCTTCACCCAGGTCGTCAATCCCGGTGCGCCCTTCGTCTATGGCGGCTTCACCTCGAACGTCGACATGAAATCCGGTGCACCCGCCTTCGGCACGCCCGAGTACATGAAGGCGGCACTGGTCGGCGGCCAGCTCGCGCGCCGCTACAAGCTGCCCTACCGCTCCTCGAACGCCAACGCCGCCAACACCGTCGACGCCCAGGCGGCCTACGAGAGCGTGTTCTCGCTCTGGGGCGCGGTGATGGGCGGTTGCAACTTCATGATGCACGCCGCCGGCTGGATGGAGGGCGGGCTCCACGCAAGCTTCGAAAAGATGGTGCTCGACGCCGACCTCCTCGGCATGGTCGCGGAGTTCCTGCGCCCGATCGTGGTCAATGACGACGAACTTGGCCTCGACGCCATGCGCGAGGTCGGACC
>Ga0126378_10000525_pt1 | contig 27991 bp, 29 predicted proteins | sample PanSoiMetPlot_23_FD_92587 | JGI IMG/M metagenome (GOLD analysis project Ga0126378, IMG submission 92587) | Tropical forest soil microbial communities from Panama - MetaG Plot_23 | ecosystem: Environmental > Terrestrial > Soil > Tropical forest > Bulk soil | place: Panama | collected 2016-02-17
ATCTGCACTCCTTGCTGCGCCGATGGCGTAAAAGCCTATCTACAATGGCATATCTGCCATCTTGTTGCAAGTCGCGTTTGTAAGTACTTTTTAGTCGGCGAATAAAAAGGATCTATTCGACTAATCAAAGTAGAAGAGGGGATGAGGATATGGTAACTGCACAGAAGCTTCCGGCTGTCGTCAATGGCGTGAATGTTGACAATCTTTTTACAACTATCGATGCGGTCAAATCCGCACCGCCGTTCGCGAAATTCAAATTCCGGGGTCAGAACCGCTGGGAAGGCGGCGCGCAGAATCGCTCAACCGTTAACGAGTTCTACGGTGTAGGAAAGGAACACGCAAGAGAGAAATCATTTGTTCTTCATTCCGATGAGCCTGTGATCCTGCTGGGCCAGGAGGCGGCGGCCAACCCGGTCGAACATCTGTTGCACTCCCTGGCAGCTTGCATTACCACCTCGATGGTGTATCACGCCGCGGCTCGCGCCATTCAGATCGAGGCGGTGGAGTCTTCGTTTGAGGGCGATATTGATCTCCACGGATTTCTGGGGCTCGATCCCACGGTCCGCAAGGGATACCAGGCGATCCGCGTGACTTTCAAAATCAAAGCCGATGTACCCGATGAGCAGTTGGGAGAGATCGTGGCACTGGGAACCGGGCATTCGCCGGTCTTCGACTCTGTCACCAAGGGCGTGCCGGTTTCGGTGAAGGCAGAACGACTGTAAGACTTCCCCCCATCATCCCTGGGAGCAACACCTGGTTCAAAGCAAAATTGAAGGAGACACCTATGACGAAAGCAGTTCACACTTGGGCCATTAGTTTTCTGAATGCTGCGATGGTTTGGGGCACCGTGACAGTGATGCCACTGTTCGCGCAAGACTCACCCCATGCCCATCAAACCGTACCAGCTCAACTGGTCCAAGACGTACGCAAAGCAACGCGCAAATTCCTCGATGTCAACAATGCCGGTCCGGCCGGATACGGCCCGGCATTTGGATGCGTTACCGGTCCGGATCACGGTGCCATGGGCATTCACTACGTGAACGGCGCCCTGGTAACGGATGGCAAGATCGAGAAGGAATATCCTGAGGCGTTGATCTACGAGCCTGTTGGAAATGCGCGCCGACTGGTTGGGGTGGAATACATTGTCGACGCCGCTACCTGGTTGGCGAACAACAACAACGTTCCGCCTTCTCTCGACGGTCAGGATTTTCAGTTCGTGGGCTCCCCCAACCGCTTCGGCCTCGATCCGTTCTTTGAGTTGCACGTCTGGGCCTGGCGAGACAATCCGCAAGGCGCGTTCGTGGACTGGAACAACGATGTGTCGTGCGAAATGCTGAGAGTGCCGGAATTGTAAAATTGTGGGTGGGCAACTCCGTGAAAGCCTTCCCGTCCATTTCGGGGATCGAGATGGACGGGATCTTTTTTATACAGGTAACTGCTCCTGCATCCAGCCGGGCATGGCGAGTTCGGGTTCGCTAGTCAAATTGACCACGAGCCGTTCGAGCACCATCCGTTTACTCACAGGATTCGAGCGCAACGCAAGATCAGCTTTCGCAATGAGGCGAATCGCGCGGGTAAGTTCGCGGCGATTCTTATAGCGGCGCGCCTGCTTGATGATGTCGTCCGCGGCAAATGGCGGCACGCGAAATCCCTGCCACAGCGCAGCCCACAGCATCCGCTGGTCGCGCACATTGCGCTCCAGAATGATCAGCATCTGGCGAAACGTTTTCGCCAGCATGTAGATGTGACCGATGGCAGCTTCTTCCCCTTCGCCGGAGGCCAGGATGGCGTCGAGAACTCCGAGCGCCCGGACGCGGTCTTTGCTAGAAATCGCATCGGTCAATTCGTAAAGGGACCGCTGCTTGGCGGCAAGAACCATCGTCTCGACATCGCCCAGTGTGATGCGCTTCTTCTCGCCGACGTACAGGATCAGCTTCTCGAGTTCATTGGAGATCATCATCATGTCGCCGCCAAGCGCGTCGACAAGCTCGCGGGCGCCATCGGCTTCCACCTTCACGGCGCGAGTTGTGCAGTAATCCGTGATCCAGCGAACTGCATCGCCTTCTTCCACGCGCGCCAGTTCCACGATTCCGCAGTACCGTCCCATGGTGTCGCGGATGCGCTGGTAGCGCTCTTTGTCCTGCATTTCCATTTTGCGGGCATCAGCCGGGATGCTGATGTGATCGGCAACAAAGATCATCAACGCGTCAGGATTGGGACGGTTGCAGTACTCTTCGATGGCCGCCAGTTTCTCTTCGTTCGATCCGCGCCCGAACAGATTCCTTACCCCGCGCACGAAGAACACTTGAAACGGAGCCATCAGCGACGGCGTGCGCGCGCGATCGAGGACTTCGGCGAGGTCGGTTTCGCCCAAATCGAAATCAAACAGACTGAAGTCGCGTAACTCGCCGGGGACCAGATGCTCGAGAATGGCATCACGGAAACGCTTGCGGAAGAATGCTTCGTCGCCCACAAAGACGTACGCGGGACGCATCTTTCTTGACTGAAGTTCGCTGACGAAGCGGTCGGCTTGTGCAAAGGCGCGCATTCAACAATCAATTACCATCGAAAACACAGGCGGTATGGAGAAAGCTGACCTGATAGGCAATCGGTCCAGTTCGACTCTAGCACCCACCGGGCGATTCTCATAGTAACCGGCTGATACTCAAGGAGCCCAGATGTAGTCCGTATCCGTCCCGGTACCATCTACAGATGACTCAAGAACTGCATCACATCCGGCGAGTCCCAGTTGATCGGCCCAACAACTTTGCGTCGGAGCACACCCTGCCGATCGATGACGTAGCTTTCCGGCCACATGGAAGTACCGTACAGATTCGCCACTTTTTGTTCCGGGTCGCGAACCGTAACGAAATTTACGCTTCGCTCTTTCAGGAAGCGGTGATACGCATCGCCATCCACGTCGATGCTGACGCCCAGTACCACAACGCCCCGCCCACGCAGCCGGTTCTGCATGTCCATGATGGATGGAAGCTCCTGGTTACAGGGCGGGCACCACGTCGCCCAAAAATTCAAAACCACCACCTGCCCGCGAAACTGATTCAGGCTGATCTGATGATCGGAATCCTGCACCGTAAAGTCTTTCGCTGCGGACCCGACATGGGGTGGTCGAGAGCCCGTATAACAGCCCGCAGTCAGCAAGATCGCCCATAACGCGGCAGAAATGTAAAACCGCCTCACGTCAGAAGCCCTCCAGAATGTTCGAGACCAAGGTGCGCGCAAAATCCTGCGACAGGCGCCGGAAGGCTGGCGAATCCTCTTCGAAAAAACTGGAAAGGTCCTGCGAGACCTCGTACTGCTCGCGGAACAAATACGCTGGATTCTCGTAAAGCACTCTCCCGCCACGCTCTGTAAGCTGCACTCTCATGCTCACAACTACCAGGACGCTGGCGGCCCGCCCAGTCGCCGTGTCATAAGTCAGGGGAGAGGCGACCGTCGAAAGTACCGTTCCGGTCAGTGTGGCATCTGGATCGTCCGCCGTGTCGTTCACGATGTGGTAACGCGTGCGGGTATTGAATTCCCTCACCACCGATGAGGTCAGCATCTGCTCAAGGTGATAGGTAAGAGTCTCGTTCTTAAAAGCCGGGATGGCAATGGTCTTTACATTTTCCGGAAGCTGAGCCGCATGGCCGGCGGTGTGATACCCGCATCCAGGCGAAAGTAAGGCAGGGGCGAGTATCAAAAACGATGTAAGGAGAGCCGGGAAGGGTCTGCAATTTCTATGCTGCCCTCGCCATCGACGCTCTGTACTCGCAACTCGGGACTCGGGACTCGCAACTCTCACTGAATCTTTCCCGTCGGGCGGGTCGCCATCATGCTTTCGGCGCAGTCCACCGCGGTAAGTGCCGAAACCCGCAGATTATCGGCAGTTGCCCAAAGCCAGACGCCATTGGGTTGCAGTGCGTCGGGTTTTACCCACAATTGAATGTCCGGCTGGCCTGCTGAACTCACATTACTCGGAGCGTCTTCCTCGGCACCCGCGATCGTCACGTGATCGCCCGCCAGGACTTGCGAGAACCCGCTCATCTCCGTTCCGGTCTCCATTTCCAGGAAGGCGGCGAGCGCGTGTCCGTGAAAGATAGGGGCTTGCAGCATGATCAAGGAAGGTTGTGCAGCATCTGCCCCGGCAATAATGCGGTAATGGCGGAGCACGCGCGCTTCAACGGAATTCAGCGCCGGATGCGACTTCTGCCCGTAACGCGCCACCAGATTAAATGCAACCTGGGCGTCGAAAACATCTTTGGGTAACGGCTGAAACGAGAGCAGATTGACCGTCTGCTGATGCAGTTCATCCATCCCCCGTTGTCCGCGCTCGGACGCAGGCTCGAAGGCGGTGGCCACGACTCGTCGGATCGCACCCGCCTTCCGCGCGCGTAGCAGCAGCAAAGCCAAGGTGACCGCCACGGGATGCGCCGTAACACACGGTCCCGGCTGCAATTCCGGCGGCGCGACCTGGCCTCGCTCGCGTTCGATCCATAAAGAACGAACCGTGGCTCCCGGCTGATCCTCCAGTAGCGCAGATAAATCGATGATGGCACTGCCCGCATCGCGAGCATCTTTCCAACTGCGGCGCGTGCTCTCCTGATCGGAAGCGAAGAAGGTGAAATCGACGTGCTCAAACTGCTCGGCGCGTACCCGCTGAATGAAACTGATCTCGTCGCCCATCGCTTCTAGCTGCCCGAGCGATTCGTCGTCGTCGAGCAGGCGCACATCAGCCGCCGGAAACTTGCGTTCATTCAGCACTTCGGCAAGTTCCTTGCCCTTCAACGATGCCGCTCCAACAATCGCAGCGCGGTAAAGCTTGCCGCGGCTTGCCAGTCCGGTTGAACCCAAGCCTGGTTTCGGGAAATCGCTCATGAAGTCTGGGACGCCTCCTTGTAAGGCGGTGGAGGCGGACCCGAGCGGCGGCGAAAGATCCACTGCAGCCGCCAGAAGACGCCCGAGGTCATATACAGGAGCGCGAGAGCGAATAGCACCGGGCGGGAAAAAAGCCAGATTCCATAGAACAGAGCCGCCAGCAGAACGATCAGCCGAAAGGGATGTCGGGAGCGGAAATCGATGTCTTTGAAGCTATAAAAGCGCCAGGTGCTGACCATTAGATAACCCACAGTCGTAACTAAGGCCAACCATGCGAGCGCTGTGTAAGGCGAGATAACCGGCTCGCCAAATTCGAAGTGCACGACCGCCGCGACCACACCCGCTCCGGCCGGGATCGGCATGCCGACAAAATACTTCTTCCCAGGACGGCCCGGGTTCGAGGGCTCGGGATTGCTGGTAATGTTGAATCGCGCCAGACGGCTTGCTCCGGCGATAAGGAAAAGAAAACTGGCAATCGCTCCCAGTTGCGCGAGCTTGATCTGCCAATGCCATTGCGTGAGCACTACCTGCGGCATGAAGTGAAAGCCCCATGTCCAGGCCAGCATGGCAGGCGCCACACCGAATGTAATCACATCTGCCAACGAATCCAGCTCTCGGCCAAAGTCGCTGCTCGTCCCGGTCATGCGGGCAATGCGGCCGTCCAGACCGTCGAATAGCACCGCATAGCCAATGGCCTTGGCCGCATTATCCAAGTGCCAGAAGTCTGTCGGTGTGGCGTGCATGACCTCAAGAATCGCGTAGTACCCGAACCCGACGTTCGCGGTCGTGAACAGGGAGGGCAGAATATACATGCCCTTACTGAACCTGCGTCGGCGCCTCGGCGTGCCTTGCTCCATCAGTGAGCCCTCTCCGACGACGCGCTTTCTACGGCTGCCAGGGAGGCCCGCTGCGGCAGGTAGGCCAGAATACTTGCCCCGCCTTTGACGCGATCGCCGACTTTGACCGAGACGCGGGCATCCGCATCGAACAGCACGTCCGTCCGTGATCCAAATTTGATCAGCCCTACGCGTTGTCCTCGCTGCAGCATGTCCCCCGGCTTCGGGGAAAACACAATGCGGCGCGCCAGCAAGCCGGCGATCTGCTTGAACACGACCCGCTGGTCCTCACCCTCTACGGTCACGATGTTCTGCTCGTTCTGCTCCGCACAATCGGGGCTGCGTGCATCGAGAAATTTCCCCCGCTGATAATGTACGTCCCGGATCACGCCTCCGATGGGCGAGCGGTTCACGTGCACATCGAAAACGCTCAGAAAAATGCTGATGCGTGTCCGCTTTCCTTCTTCACTGTCTACGATTGATACGTCGGTCACTTTTCCGTCAGCTGGGGAAACCACGGCGCCTACTTCCTGGGGAATAGCCCGTTCCGGATCACGGAAAAACCACAAGAAGAAGCATGCCAACAGGAACGGAACGATGGCCCACAGAGGACTCGTCAGCCAGCCAAGCAAGACTCCCGCCGCAATCAAAGCCAAGCCGTAATAGTAGGCGTCGCGAACCATGGGGGATATTTACAATTATAGACGCGGCAAAAGCGTAATCACTCCCGCGTGTGCTGTAAGTATAAATAAAAAAAGGCGCTTCATCGCGCCTGGTGGAAGATGCAGAAATCCGGCGGCGGCAAACCGCCGGATGATTTGGTCAAAAATGATTACGCTACGTTGACGCCGTACTGCTGCCGATACTCGCGCTCAATCGATTCCATTTGATCTTTGAGGCGCAATTTCAGCTTTTTCAACCGCACTTCTTCCAGCTTTTCGTCTTCGCTGAGATAGCGTTTTTGGGTGAGTGTATCGAGACGTTGTGCATACTGCATGTGCTCCTGAGCCAGCCGACGGAATTCGTCATGACTGGTCAGGAGTTGGTCTCTCGGAGTCAGCATCCAGGCAGACCTCCAAACCTTCAGATTATGAGGCCACGTTAACACAGCTGTAACATGCGGGCAATGCCAAAAAAGTAGGGCATTCTTAAGCTAAGTTGCAATCGTCCCGAAGCCCCTTGGAATAGAGCACTGCGTCTTCTAAAGGCGCAGCATAATAGGACTTGCGTCGCCCAGTCGGCTGGAAACCAAGCCTTTCGTAGAGCGCTCGTGCAGCCGTGTTGGACTCCCGCACTTCGAGGAACGCAGACTCGCCCTTCATTTGTTTTGCTTGCGTCAGAAAAGCCTGTATGAGTTGTGTGCCAACCCCGCTTCGCCGGGATTCGCCAGCTACCACGATGTTCTCGAGTTCCCAGTCGGGCGCCAAATGGCGTGCTATCAGAAATCCCACAGGCTCGGCGCCCTCGTTGTTTTGGGCCATCAAAGCCACTCTAATTGACCCTTGAGTGGCGAAAAGATCCCGATACTGCTGCTCGGTCCAGTGCGCGGCGGTTGGGCATATCCGCTCCAGCCGAATCATCTCAGGTATATCGTCCAGAGTCGCTTTGCGTATCAGGTAGGCCAATTTATTCGTTTGGATTTCAGGCCCCCGTCCCAGGAAGTCAGAAATTAGCTGCGGGCCGCCGGTTTTGAGAAGATTTCCGCGTCCGATCGCCGGATATAATTCGCCTCAAGCTGCTCAGGAGCCACCGTCTCACCAGCCCGGAGCTTCCGGTACCCAACCTTCGCGATCGCCTCTGCACCGACCGTCACAAGAACGACCCGGCGTCCGGCCTGCCGAGCTAGGTCCGCGAGGCCGGAATCGGGAGTCGACACAACCAATCCCCGCGCCAGTGACGGAAAGTCGCTTCTGGGCAACAACTGCTCGTTTCGAGCCCGCGCCACGTGTCTGCTAACCTCGTATTCACCGGCGTACACTTCCGCCCGTCCGGCATCCAGAAGCGCGAGCACATTGCCCTCCGCCCCGGCGGAAATCGCAACAACCTCCAAACGCGAAACTGGCACGATCGGTTTCTGCAAGATCTCGGCGAGCGCCTTGATGGCAGCCAGACCGACTCGGAGTCCGGTAAACGAACCGGGCCCGGAAACGACGACAAAGGCGTCAAGATCGTCTTTGCTGAGCCCATGTTTGCCAAGCAAGCCGGAGATCTGTGGCACGAGCTGCGCCGAAAAAGTCCCACCGGCCAGCGGGGCAGACGCAATCCACTGAATGTCGCCGGATCCAGCGTCATCGGCAGTGCTTCCCAGCCCTACGCTGCCATGCTTGCCGGAGGTATCAGTAACGAGGAGCACCATTCTGTAAGGGTTTATCCGTGAAGATCCGCGCCACTCCGTGGCAAAATCTCTAGCCTTGTACCAGTTCGAGCAGCACGCCACCAGTGCTCGCCGGATGCACGAAGATGTATTGATGTCCTCCGGCACCGACCCTGATCTCCTCGGAGACAAGGCGCACTCCATCTCTCCTCAAACGGTCGACCACGCCTGGCAGATCAGGTACTTTCAGACAAACATGGTGTAGGCCCTCACCGCGCTTGGCAATAAACTTGGCGATCGTCGAATCCTCCGATGTCGCCTCAAGCAGTTCCAGCCGACTCTCGCCCATAGGTACCATCACCAGCCGCACCTGCTCATGCTCGACGGTTTCATCGGGAGACACAGTCATACCGAGCTTTTCGTAAAAGGCCTTCGCGGTAGCGAGCGATTTCACCGCGATCCCGAGATGGTCAATGCTGAACATATTGGCTCGTGTAGCGGCGGACGCATTCGTCCGTCTGCATTGTATTGTTTCCCCCGGCCGGATGCGTCCCGGGCTAGTCGTTTCGTACCTTCCCCACGATCTCCTCAATCAAAGAATACGGATCCCGCTTATGTTCCGCCACTTCCGTGGCAAGTCGTGCCATGTTGCCGTCGCCGAGTTGCTTCCGTGCCTTCTCGAGCATCGCATCGCGCAGCATCTCCACCAGCCGCTCCTGCCAGTTCTCGACTCGCTTTCGCAGCGCCCGATTGTCCTTCTGCAGATAATTCTCGTAGCCGGTCACCGCGGCCGATAATTCTTCAATGCCTTTTCCTTCGCTGGCCACGGTTTTCACGATCGGAGGTGTCCAGCCATCGCTGCGCACCGCGAGCGATTGTAGCGCCCGGATCTCGCGCTCCACACGCTCGGCACCCTCGCGATCGCTCTTATTGACCACGAAGATGTCGGCGATCTCCATAATCCCGGCCTTGATTGTCTGCACATCGTCGCCCATCCCCGGGACAAGAATCACAACCGTGATATCCGCCAGCCGCACAATGTCGACTTCATCCTGCCCCACGCCGACAGTTTCGATCAGGATGACATCGCGCCCGGAGGCATCCAGCACGGTGGCGACATCCGCCGTAGTGCGCGCCACTCCGCCCAGCGACCCGCGAGTCGCCATGCTGCGGATATAAATACCCGGATCGGCATGATGATCCTGCATGCGGATGCGGTCGCCAAGAATCGCCCCGCCCGTGTAAGGACTTGTCGGATCGACGGCAATTATCCCGACGGTGTAATTTTCGTCAGTTGCCCCATTCAAACCGCGCTTTTTGCGGCTTGAGCCCGCCCTGAGCTTGCCGAATGGGTGGGGATTTTTGGTCTTTCTGTACAGTCGCGCCAACTGATCGACCAACGTGCTCTTGCCCGCCCCGGGCGCCCCCGTCAGCCCGATCACGCGAGCTTTGCCCGTGTGGGGGAAGAGTGATTTCAAGACCTCGGACGAACCCGGCGAACGATTCTCAACCATGGAGATGATGCGAGCCAAAGCACGAGGATCGCCACTTCGTAGAGAAGCAATCCATGGTTGAAGCTGGTCGTCCAAGCTGACCAGTGTAAAGCAGGTTCTACGAAACTGAAACCGCCGCAGAAGCTGAAATTTTTGACCACAACCAATTACCTACGTGCATTGTCCAGCATTCCGGAGCCAGATAGATTCGAAGCGGAAGCGAGGGCGCAGGCGTTGTCGAGTTCAACACCATACATAACGGCAAAACACATGCGCCCGGATTGGCCAGCATACCTCCCGCTGCTGGCTCTGCCGTCGGCCGCGACTCTATGCTCCAATGGTGTGCCTCATGGGCGTTCATGTGCGCACTTTCTTTCAGCATTTTCGCCGCTCTGAAATGGATGACATGGTGGAGGGCGCGCCAACTGTTTCCCAATCGTGCAAGCCGGTCCACAATCTATCTTTTCGCTTGGCCCGACATGGACGCCGCCGCATTTCTCGCTCCCGGCGTGCGAACTGCACGGCCCAATCTCCAACGGCGGGTGCCTGCAAATGTGAAAACGGCCCTCGGAATTCATCTTCTATGAATCGTCGCGCGCCACGTTTCGCGCCAACTGCCGCTAGTGCGCGGATGGACGGGCCTTCTCGGTTTGATCTTGCTTCTTCACTTCGGCAGCTTCCACCTGATCGCCCTGTTTTGGCAGACCTTGGGGGTCAATGCTCAGCCGATCATGTCAAAGCCACGGCTTTCGAAAAGCCTCAGCGAGTTCTGGAGTAAACGGTGGAACGGGGGGTTTCGGCAACTCGCGTATGAGTCCATCTTCCTCGCCGGGGCGGGCTGGTTACGGCCCGCCCACAGCCTATTTCATGATTCAAGGGCCTGGCGTTGCGGCGGAGCGCGCAGTGGGTAGAAGGCTCGGACTGCCGGGCTGGTGTCAGGGGCAAGAATCTTCACATTCATGTTGACGGCAGGTCCCTCCTTCTGGCTGTTTCATCCTCCATTTGTCATGCGCGTCATCATTTCGTTTTTGCGCGCGTTTCACTGGTTATGAGGAATTTTCGCATGACGCACTATTCTGCTGAACGTTTCTTCGATCTAGTGCTCTGGCTGGCTGGCGCAGGGCACTTCATAATTCTCGCGGCAAGCTTTCAGGTCCCCGCCCGTTTGCGATGGAAGCAAGAGCTGGCGCAACTCATGCCGCTGAATCGCAAACTGCTGTGGGTGCAAAGCGGCTTTACGGTTCTGACGATCATCGCGTTTCGAACACTGACCCTCGCTCTTCACGCCGAATTGATGAGGGGCGACCGGGCTGCCATAGGTCTGGCATGCCTCATCGCGATCTATTGGACGGGCCGCATTCTCGTCGATGCGTTTTTACTTTTCCCCACCAGGACTGGCCTCAGGGCAGGCGGTTCATTGTCGGCGATGTCCTTCTTACAGTGCTGTTCCTGGCCCTCGCCATCAGTTTTCTGGGGATTGTTGATGTGGCAGATTTGGTTCAGATGAGACTACGGCAGATCGGCCCAATGCACGGTGCGTCCATTTTCAAGACCCGACGAGCCAATCCCTCGACTCACATTTACAAAGTTTTACCGCTTGACCTTACAACCAATCCGCCTTCGTTCCGTTCACACAGAAAGTTGGTCCCGTAATGAGTTGGAGTAAAAGGGTGCCCCACGCCTGTCCTGAGCCAGGCCGAGGGTCTCGCCGCCTTCGCGAGACGTGGGAGTGTCCAGCCAGGCAGCAGACATTATTCATGCAAATAAGCCGAACCAGGTCGCGCCTCTACACATGGGTTTTCGCGGTGGCCTCTCTTGCTTTCTCCCAAGATGCGCCGTCGACTCAGACGAGCCATCCCGCCGCGGATACCTCTGATTTCGCGACGAAGATTTCCGTCAAGGTGAATGTGGTCAATGTCCTGGCCACGGTCCGCGACAAACCCGGAAAAATCGTCAACAACTTGAGCAAACAAGATTTCACCCTGACTGAGGATGGCCGCCCGCAATCGATTCATTACTTCAGTCGCGAGACCGATCTTCCACTGACCCTGGGCCTGCTCGTCGACACCAGCCTGAGCCAGCGACGCGTCCTCGATCAGGAGCGCAGCGCCAGCCACAGCTTTCTTGATCAGATGGTCCGTGAAGATCGCGACCAAGCCTTCATCATTCACTTCGATCGCGATGTCGAATTACTGCAGGACCTGACCTGCTCGCATCAGAAATTGGAGCAGGCATTAAATGCGCTCAAAACTCCCGAATACACGCAAACTGACAGCAACGGCGGCGGGGGAAGCGGGCCGGATGGCGGACACGGCGGCGGCCGTCATGGTGGTCATCGCGGCGGAGGAACCACGCTGTACGACGCTGTCTTTCTTGCCTCCGATGAACTGATGCGGAAGCAGGAAGGCCGCAGGCGCTCGTGCTCTTTACCGATGGCGTGGATCGAGGAAGCAAAGAGAGCCTCGACACAGCCATCGAGTCAGCCCAGCGCGCCAACACCGTGGTTTATTCCATCCTTTTCAAGGACGACGAGTCGTACGGAGGGGGTGGCGGTTTCGGGAGGCCCAGCATCGGTTTTCCCGGCGGCGGCTATCCCGGAGGACGCCGCGGCGGCCAGCGCTACCCTACCGAACCGCGCCCCGACGGAAAGAAAATCCTCGAAAGGATTTCCAAGGAAACTGGGGGACGCCTCTTTGAAGTCTCCAAAAAGCAACCGATCGATCAGATTTATTCCGAGATCACGGAGGAACTCCGCAATCAGTACAACCTGGGCTACACCCCTGATCGCGAAGCCAGCAACAACTCCAGCTATCACAAGATCCAGCTATCGGCAAAGCAAAAAGATATGACCGTCCAGGCTCGAGACGGATACTACGCGAACACTGAAGCTAGTCCTTCAGCAACTGCCGGGCGATAACCAGCCTCTGAATCTCGCTAGTCCCCTCGCCAATCGTGCACAGCTTCACATCGCGGTAAAACTTTTCGGCGGGATAATCCTTGATGAACCCATATCCACCGTGAATCTGTACGCCCTCGTTGGCGCACCTCACCGCGACTTCGCTGGCATAAAGCTTCGCCATCGAGGATTCCTGGGTCGTCTTCATCCCCGCATCTTTCATCGACGCAGCGCGCATGGTGAGCAACATGGCGGCATCGATCTCGGTAGCCATATCAGCCAGCTTCCACTGGATCGCCTGAAACTCGCTGATCGCTTTCCCGAACTGCCGCCGCTGCTTGGAATATTTCAGCGCCGCCTCGTACGCGCCCTCTGCCATGCCCAGCGACAAGGCTGCAATCGAGATGCGGCCCCCATCAAGTACGCGCATCGCGTCCGGAAAGCCCTGGCCCTCTCCGCCCAGCAGGTTCTCAGCAGGAACGACGCAGTCTTCGAAAATCAGTTCCGCCGTGTCACTGGCGCGCAGCCCAAGCTTGTTCTCTTTCTTGCCCGGCCGGAATCCCTTTGTATCTTTCTCCACGACAAAAGCCGAGATCCCGTGCGTATGCGCAGTCCTATCCGTCACAGCCAACACAACCGCAACATCGGCATAGTGTCCATTCGTACAGAAGGTCTTCGTTCCATTCAGCACCCACTGATTTCCCTTGCGCACAGCGGTCATGCGCGCACTGCCTGCGTCGGATCCTGACGAGGGTTCAGTCAGCCCCCAGGCCCCGATAAATTCCCCAGTCGCCAGCTTGCTGATGTACTTCTTCTTCTGCGCCTCATTGCCAGCGAGGAAAATGTGATTCGTGCAGAGAGAAGTGTGCGCTGCGACAATAATGCCCACAGACCCGTCGACGCGCGAGATTTCCTCAACCGCCGTCACGTATTCGACGTAGCCCATCCCTGCCCCGCCATACTCCTGCGGAAAAACCGTCCCCATCAGCCCCAGTTTGCCGAGTTCCTTGATCGTGGCCAGCGGGAAATCACCCTTCTCATCCCACTCCATGACGTGCGGCTTGATCTCGCGCTCGGCGAACTCGCGCACGCTCTTTTTCAATTGCAATTGCTCTTCGTTCAGTTGGAAATCCACGTCCCCTCCGGGAACATCAACGGCAAGTGGCGTTAAGACCATCGAATTTTCGATTAGAACATAGCTTTCGAGGACGAAGAAGTTACCTCAGACAAATTGATGACACGTGTTCGCGAGCCGCATAAACACTGGCGACTGGGCGAATCATGGAGGGCTTGCCAACCGACCGGATGGTTTGGCCAATCTGACAAAGACTCTTGATTTAAGTTTCGGTGGCGGTCTCAATGGGGGGTAATGAACGACTGAAAAACTTCGTTCGACAGCAGGCGGCCACGAGCCGTCAGTCGAATGCAGTTCGCGTCAAGCCGAATCAGTCCGTCAGAAACCGAATCGGCAAGGGTGGAACGGAACTTGTCCAGTTCGGCGGAGCCGAACGTCTCTTCCACCAGCCGTAGATCTACTCCGTGGTTGAGGCGGAGCCCAAGAAAGAACACTTCTTCGAGCGCCGCATTCTTCGAAACGGCGGTCTTTTTCAGGGTGGAACCAGCTGTGTATCCTTCCAGACTGTCAGAGGTGCTGAACCGCACAGCTTCGAAATCGCGAGGACGCGAGGGCAGCATCGAGTGCGCGTCCACGCCGAAACCGAGATACGGCTGCCGGGTCCAGTACTTCAGATTGTGTCGTGACTCGAATCCGGCCGGTGCGAAGTTTGAAATCTCATACTGGGCGACGCCTGCGGCTTCCAGCGTCTCACAGGCCTCCACATAGAAGTCGGCCACCTCATCTTCGTCGGGGACGAAATGCGCGTGATAGCGCGTCCCACCGGCAATGAGTTCGCGCCCGAGCCGCGAATCGTCATCCACCTCCAGCATATAGACGCTGGCGTGGGGCGCGTCTGTCGCGATCGTCTCCTGCAGGGAATATTTCCAGCTCTCTGCCGTCTGATGCGGCAGACCGGCAATCAAATCGATATTAATGTTCGACATACCAGCCGCGCGAAGGCGTGCAATGTCGTCGAGCGTAGTGGCACGTTTATGAAGTCTTCCGACCGACGCAGCCTCTGCGTCCACAAACGATTGCACACCGAGGCTGACACGGGTCACCCCGCAACGAAGTAGGCTGTCGAGCATCTCCGGATTCACAGTGCCCGGAGCGCACTCCACCGTGACCTCGGCACTCGGGCCGACCGAAAACGCCCCCCGCACCCCGTCGAACATGCGTTGCAACTGTCGTGATTCAAGAACCGTGGGCGTACCGCCGCCCAAATAGATTGAGTCCACATCACGCTCCATCTGGCCGCCCATCTCCTCTGCAGTCTGCTCGGCTCTGGCGATGTCGGCGCAAACCCGATCTACGTAGCTCTCGAACTTGGCCCGCGAAAAAACGTCGGAGGCGAAGTTGCAGTAGCTGCACTTCGTGCGGCAGAAGGGGATCGAGATGTAGATACCGAGGGCCAAACCTTCATTATCCCATCTGGCTGATCCCATTGCCGAAGACGGTCCCTCCAGGCATTCCTTGCCTGTCCGAATTCCCTATGGCGCACTCGGATGTTTTCGTGTTTTAATCCGCCGCATGAACCCCACACTGGCATATTTCCTCGGCGCTTTCTTCGTCGTAACCTGCTTCGCACAGACCCTGGTCGAGCGGACGTTCCTGATGCGCGCAGAAACAACGACCGTTGACTCAGGCACCGGAATGACTCGGAGAGCTGTCGCAAGACAAAATGGGGAAAGACATGGATACACTGCTGGTGAGCGTTCCGCGCGAACATGCGATGCAGAATGTCGCTTTCAACAATGCCGACGAGCGCAAGCCTTTTGAGAAGGATCTGAAGCCGTTCCTGAACTTTCTCAAGAACCTTCAGAAGCACAAGGCTCCAGTTGCGAAGACTGAGAAGGGCAACAACTGCGAACCGCCTCCCGCCATGTACGGCTCTGCAGGTCCCGCATCCAGGGAGGAGCCGAAGTAGCCGGGCATCGTTTCTTCCCGCAACTCGTCATACGGAGTCGCGGCGAAAGCTTTTCCATCCTTCCTGCCGTTTAGGCCATCTATTGAGGTACCCTGTTGCCAGGTGCAAATTGCACCCATTCGGCTTGGTTGACTACACGTAGAGACAGCCGCCTCGCCTGCCCGAGCGCCGCCGAAGGGGCTGTTCCGCCGAAGCGAAGCGAGGCGGAACGGCGATGCGGCAGCGAATCGAAGTAAAGCTCGCAATCGGTAACCGATGGCCCAGGAAGAAGAAATATTAGGGAAAGCCTATGACAGCCGCCTCATGCGCCGGTTGCTCACCTACCTCCGACCCTATCGCATGCACGTCGCAGTTGCGATCCTCTCGATCGTCCTGAAGTCGATTGCCGACGTAATAGGTCCCTATCTCGTAAAGGTCGCTGTCGATCGCTATCTGGCCCCTGCCAAGGGCGCAACCTCCGCCCTCTGGAACTGGCTAAGCCCGCGGCCACTGACGGGCATAGTACAGATCTCGGCGATCTATTTCGGACTGCTGCTCTTCACCTTCGTCCTCGAATTCCTACAGACCTATTACATGCAATGGACCGGCCAGCAGGTCATGTTCGACCTGCGCAGCCAGATCTTCCGCCACCTGCAGCGCATGCACGTGGCCTTCTATGACAAGAACCCAGTCGGCCGCCTGGTCACGCGCGTGACAACCGATGTCGACGCCCTGAACGAGATGTTCACCTCGGGCGTGGTCTCGATCTTCGAGGATGTCTTCGTCCTGTTCGGAATCCTCGGAATCATGCTATGGATGAACTGGAAGCTGGCGTTGATCACCTTCGCCGTTCTGCCGTTCATCGTGGTGGCGACGAAGATTTTTCGCGACAAGGTCCGCGACTCTTACCGTCGAATTCGCGTTGCGATCGCGCGCATCAATACTTATCTCCAGGAGCACGTCAGCGGCATGGTCGTGTTACAGCTCTTCAATCGCGAACGCCGCGCCTACAAGCGCTTCTCCGAGATCAACCACAGCCACATGGACGCGTTCAAAGACGCAATCCTGGCCTACTCGGTGTACTACCCGGTCGTCGATCTTTTTTCCTCCATCGCAATCGCGTGCGTGATCTGGTGGGGTGGACAGGCCATCATCCGTCAGATACCAGTTGGCGCTCACGGCGTTATGGTTGCCGCTTCGCTCGGCGTGCTCATCGCTTTCATCCAATACGCCTTCCGCTTTTTCCGCCCCATCATGGACTTCAGCGAAAAGTACAACATCTTGCAATCCGCAATGGCCGCAAGTGAGCGCATTTTCAAGCTCCTCGACACCCCGGTCGAAGTAGTATCACCCGCGGCAACGAAGCGACCCGAAGGCCCAGGCCGAATCGAGTTCGACCAGGTCTGGTTTGCGTATAGAGATGTGCCGGAAGAGAGCAAGGACCGTGTAGAGGCGGACGCCTCGCCCGGCCGGAAGAAACTAAGCGAGGCCGCCCACGGCAACGGCTCTCAAACAAGATCATCCCAGCCCGACTGGGTCCTCCGCGATGTAACGTTCACCCTCGATCCCGGCGAAACGGTAGCGGTAGTTGGCCACACCGGAGCGGGCAAAACCACGCTGATTTCCCTGCTCCTCCGTTTCTACGACGTCCAGAAGGGCGCAATCCGAATCGACGGCGTCGACATTAAAGATATGGACTTGGCTGACCTGCGCAGCCGTATCGGCGTAGTCCTGCAGGACCCTTTCCTCTTCACCGGCACAATCGGCGGCAACATCCGCCTGGGCACCGATCGGATTCAGGACGCTCACGTTCAGCAGGCCGCCGAAGACGTAAACCTCTCCGAGTTCATCCGGTCACTGCCCAAAGGATTCGACGAGGAAGTCCGCGAGCGTGGATCAACGCTCTCCACCGGCCAGAAGCAGCTCATCTCCTTCGCCCGCGCCCTGGCGCATAATCCGAAGATCCTGATTCTCGACGAAGCCACCTCGAGCGTCGACACCGAAACGGAGTTCCGCGTACGCGACGCCCTTGCCCGCATGGTCGAAGGCCGCACCTCGCTGATCATCGCCCACCGCCTGTCGACCATCCAGCGCGCCGACAAAATTCTGGTCATGCACAAAGGCCAGCTCCGCGAAATGGGCACCCACCAGGAACTTCTGGCCCACCACGGCATCTACTACAAGCTGTACCAGCTCCAATACAAAGATCAAGAAGTCGTAGGCGAGCATGTGGTGCGGACGCCCACGCCTGCCAACGCCGGTGAGTCCACGGTCAGCGCAGACGATTAGGCTCCTGTGTGGTGGGGGCGTCCCCGACCGCAGAAGGGCCGGCATCGCGTAGAATCGCCGCGATCAATCGGCACGCCCATGTCCTGGATCACAGCTAAACTGCCCGTCCGCGAGGAAGACCGTCTGTGGGTCAATAATGGATTCAGCCGCCTTGAAAAACTACTCGGGCGACGGCGCCCAGCTACATGAAGGTCGACCGCAGCGGCGTCACCCTTGAGATATTCGCGGATGAAACAGAAGGTCTCAAAGAAGCCCTGCCTTCCTGGCGTTCCGACGGCGGCACAGGGGCAGCCGGCCTTTACGTCCATGCGCACGAACGAGGCCATAGGTCGGAAAAGGGTGTCTGAGAACGTCGTAGCGATCCGGAGTTCCATGCTCCTGGACCCGATGTCCCTGGTGGCCACCATGGCGCACGAACTCGGCCACGTCATCCTTCTCGGCGGAAATCTTCTGACGCACGATACCCCTGATCAGGAGCCGATGACGGACTTGTTGACAGGGTTTACGGGTCTGGGCATTTTCACCGCAAATTCAGCCGCGAGATTCATGCAGTTTCAGGATGATCGGCGCGCGCCGGATGGTCGACCCAACGGCTGGGCTATTTGCCCGAACCCGTCTTTGGCTATGCCCTGGCAAAATTCGCTAGAGAGCGCGGTGAGCACAAACCACCGTGGGCAAGGCACCTTTCCGCAAACCTACGCTCGGATTTCAACCAATCGCTGCGGGTGGCGCATGCAGAATCCACTGTATGTTCCACCTGCGGAACCGATCGGCTGATGTGCGGACGCGGAATTTCATTCCACGGGACAACCGAGCCGGCTGTGCGCGTAAAATTTGAATTCCAAACCGATCCGGTGGAAATCAAGCAATTCGTATCCGTAGAAGGGAGTGCCGATGTCGCTCCGAGACGTAGCAAGCCACGTCTCTACGGATCGTTCGCTGGCGCTACAATCTTTCCTTGCGAATACTCATCTCGGCCGGAGAAGCCTCCGGTGAAATGTACGGCGCGCAGCTCGTCGAAGCCTTGCGACGCCGCGATCCCTCGCTGGAATTTTTCGGCGTGGGCGGAGACCGCCTGCGCGCCGCCGGATGCGATACGGTCATCGATGCCAAAGATCTAGCCGTCGTCGGCATCACGGAAATCCTCAGCCATCTCCCCAAAATCCTCCGCTTGTACAAAAACCTCATCCGCGAAGCCGACCGCCGCAAACCGGATCTCGCCATCGTGATCGACTCACCTGCCTTCAACTGGCGAGTCGCGCGTCAGATGAAGCGGCGCGGCATTCCTGCCATCTACTATGTGGCTCCGCAATTCTGGGCATGGCGCCAGGGACGCGTCCGTCTGCTGCGCGATTACATCGACAAGGCACTTGTTATCTTTCCATTCGAAGAAAAGTTCTATCGCGATCGGGGAGTTGATGCCACTTTTGTCGGACATCCTCTCGCGGAACTGCCGAACCCGACGGTCACACGCGACGCGTATGCTGCGCAATTCCACCTTAATCCCGCAAAGCCGTGGATCACGCTCATGCCCGGCAGCCGTGTCAAAGAAGTCCGCATGAACCTCGAGACCATCGTGGATGCGAGCCTGCTTCTCGGCAACGACTACGAGTATCTCCTCCCGGTCGCGCCGACGCTGGAGCGCGAGTTTCTGTTCCGCGAGATCATGAGTACGGATTGGGACAGAACACCAAGAACCGAACTCCCTGACATCCACTTCGTTCCCGAGGCCCTACCCGCCCTGTTTCATTCCCGCGCTGGCATTGTCGCGAGTGGCACCGCCACGGTCGAAGCCGCTATGATGAACACTCCGTTCGTAATGGTCTACCGCGTCTCCCTCCTCACCTACCTGCTTGGAAAGCCCAGAGTGAAAGTCCCGCGCTTTGCGATGGTGAACCTGATTGCTGGTGAGGAAGTAGTCCCAGAGCTTGTGCAGCACGACTTTACGGTCGCCAACGTCGTGTCACGATTGCACGAAATATTGCCCGACGGTCCGGCGCGAAACCGCATGCTCGCGGGATTGGCCAGGGTAAAAGCGAAACTGCGAGGAGCCACGAATGGGAATTTCAGCGTCCATCCGGCCGACCGAGCGGCCCAAATCATACTGACTTTTCACGGGCAGGCCGCATCTATACCTGTACAGCGGTAATCTCCAAACGACCCCGTCCGTCGTTGATAGTAGAAATTGAAGACCCAGAATGTTCGGGAGTCGCCTGTGGTGAGGGAAGCAGAACCTATTTTTCCGAAAGGGGACGAATCTGTGCCCGGCATGTCAGCCCGCCGATACCAAGAGCTTAACGGCAGCATCGAAGCGATGAATCATCGGCCGGCTTTCCCTGCTGGCGGAATCGCTGGAAGATTTGTGCTGTGCATCATGGCGCTTGCGCTGGTTGCCCCGCCGTTAAGGGCCCAATCGCCGTCGAGTCCTTCACCCGCTCCGCCTGATATGTCTAGACCCGCCCCGGGTACTTCGAATCTGGCCGAGACCGGCACGATTAACGGCGCCGTACTCGATAAAGATGGGGCTGCGATTCCGAATGCCAAAGTCGTTCTGACCGAAGGATCGTTCAACCTGGAAACTCAGTCCGGCGGTGACGGCAGCTTCACATTCAAAGATGTCCCGGTGGGCCGTTATGACCTCTCGTATTCGGCATCGGGTTTCGCGACACAACATCAAAGCGGCACGCTGCTGCGGGGCGAGAACGATACGATCACGCCGGTCCAGCTGGTCGTGGCTACGACCGTTGAAGTTGACGTCACGCAAACCCGCGAGGAGATCGCCGAGCAACAGATCAAGGTGCAGGAAAAGCAGCGCCTGCTGGGAGTAGTTCCCAACTATTACGTCAGTTACGTTCCCGACGCCGAGCCGCTCAATACGCGGCAAAAATTCCAATTGGGTTGGAAGTTCGCCTTCAATCCCTTTTCCTTGGCAATTGCCGGGTTCACCGCCGGTATCGAACAGGCCAACAACTCCTACAGCGGGTATGGACAGGGAATGGAAGGCTATGCGAAGCGTTTGGGCGCCACCTACGCCGACTTTGTTTCTGGGACTTTTTTCGGCGGCGCGATATTTCCCGCCCTTTTGAAACAAGACCCGCGTTACTTCTACAAGGGCACCGGAAGTAAGAAATCCAGATTCTTTTACGCGGTCGCGAATTCCGTCATTTGCCGGGGCGATAACGGACACTGGCAGCCCAACTACTCGAACGTTCTTGGCAGCCTCGCCGCCGGAAGCCTCTCCAACCTCTACTATCCTGCATCGGACCGAAATGGCGTTGCCCTGACCTTCGAAAACACGCTCATCGGAATCGGAGGCAGCGCCGCCAGCGCCGTTTTCCAGGAGTTTTTCTCCAAGAAACTGACGCCACACGTGCGGGAGCAGCCGCCCTCTCCCTAGGCGCAACCTGAAAGAACTCCGTTCGTCGCGGCCTCCGTTTCTGGTCTTCGGGCCGGTTCGCCTTGTGCTACCAGCATCTTTTGCGTCAGAATCTACATCATAGGAAATAGGTTACTTTTCCTGGAGATTCTCCTGAATGGCGATCGATCTGCGACGCAGGCTGGGCGTCCTAGCTAGTTCCCTGACTTTCTGCGTTTTAATCATGACGGCGCAGTCGTCCTGGTCGGCGGAGAAAGCCCGCCTGCGAGTTGACGATTACCAGATCGACGCCACGATCGAACCCCATCTCCACCAGATCACCGCTCGGGCGAAGGTAAGGTTCACCGCCCTACAAGATTTAAGCGTAGCGGTCTTCGACCTTCACAATGACCTGCGGGTGACCAAGGTGGTCGACGAGAAGAACCAGGCGCTCTCAGCCGAGCGCGTCACCCAGGATTCCACGATCCGCGTACCGCTTCCCAGTGGATTGACCAAGGACGCTTCGACCACGCTGACCTTTGAGTATGAAGGACGGCTTGAGAATGCCGACAACAGTCCTGTACCCGGGCTAAACCTCGCTTACATCGGAGACGATACAACTTATCTCCTTTATGCCGGACGCTGGTTTCCCGTCAGCGGTTATGGCCTGAATCGCTTCACTTCAACCATTAACATTACCCTCCCGGCGCATATGCTGGTGATCGGCAGCGGAAAGGTCGCCGCGTCCGACGTGGCTCCGGCAAAAAAGACTGCTGCCACGGTACTGCCGACCAAGACCTTCAAATTCGTCTACGATAAACCAAGTTTTCCCGGAACGATCGTTGCCGGAGTGTTTCAGGAATTCAAGACCGACGAAGCGGGTTTGGACGTCCACGTCTTTTTTAAGCCAACGCATCAGAGCATAGCTCCGGCCTACACGACCACCGCCGTTCAGGAGTTCACTTACTTCACCACCCTCTACGGCCCGCTGCCGTCGACAAGACTCAACGTTGTGGAGTTGCCCGGCGATACTCTCCCCTACACTTGGGCGCCCGAGATTGTGGGTCTCGCCGGTCCCTCGATCACGGAAAAGACCAATTACCGCCTTCTCGCCGACGGCATCTCGCATCAATGGTGGGGTGTCTCGGTGAGTCCAGCGACCAAAGATGACTGGTGGATCAGCGACGGATTCTCCCGCTACTCCGAAGCGATGTATGTCGAAAATGCTGCCGGCGCTGCGGGACTTGAAGAAGCCGTGAAAGACATGTCGGTTGGCGCGCTGGCCTACGACACGGTGCCGCTCTCCAGCGCCAGTAAGCTCGACACATTCTCCACCGAATTTCAGTCTCTCACCACCGACAAGGGAGCGATGATCCTGCACATGCTGCGCTGGGTGCTGGGAGAGGACAAGTACAACAAGGCCATGCGCGATTTCGCCAGCGAATACGCCGGGAAATCCGCCACCACGGACGATTTTCGCACCATCGCGGAAAAGAATTATGGCGACCAGCTCACCTGGTTCTTCTCGCAATGGCTTGACTCGACAGGTGCGCCGGAATTTAAGGTGAAGTACACGACCTACAGGTTGGGTGGTGTTCCGGCGGCGCAAAATGTCGTCAAAGACGAAAAAGCCAAAGACGAGAAGACACCCGGCTTCCGCGTTACCGGTGAAATTTCACAGGATCTTGATTTATTCCGTATGCCCGTCAACTTGCGAATCGACACGGATGGCCGAACAGAAAACAAACGCATTGAGGTCGTCGGCACGAATTCTCCATTCACCATCGAAACATTCGGACGCCCGCGTCGCATCTCTGTGGACCCCGACCATCACGTCCTCACGAATTCCAGCGATGTAAAGCTGCGGTCCTCCATCCTCCGCGGCCAGGCCATGCAGCAACAAGGAGATTTATCGGGCGCGCTCACCGAATTCAACAAAGCACTCGATCTCAACAAGAACAGTTCGCTCGCGCACTATCGCATTGCCGAAGTCTTTTTCTTTCAGCGGAACTACCAATCGTCCGCGAATGCGTACCGCGCTGCGCTAGACGGCGATGGTGATCCTCGCTGGACCGAAGTCTGGAGTCGTATTCAGCTGGGAAAAATCTTCGATATCACCGGCCAGCGTGAACGCGCTGTCGGTCAATACCGTCAGGCGTTGCAAACCAACGACAATACCTTTGGCGCTCTCGATGAAGCCCGAAAGTATCTGCAGAAAGCCTACGAACGCCCCAAAGAAAAACAGCAATAACAAAACTGTCTATCGGCGTAGCCTAATTCCCAGCAGCTAACGTTTTCCGCATCGCAGGGTCTAAGAAACACATGCAGTAGGGAACTTTCACGTACCCGGCTGCGTACTTCTGATCAGATGGTTGGGCGGGATTGAGACCCCTCGCCTAAACGTTACCCGGGGCCCCCACGCTCCTCCCCGGAGGCGTGGGGGCAATATTTTGCTCATACCCGCTACAATTCCCCCATGTCAGATTCGCAGGTGCGGCTTGATCGTGTGCAAGCACAGCTTCAGCTGTATGAGCATCCGCTGCTGAAGTTCTCAGCGCGAATCAAGGGCGAGGGGGTGGAAGTCATCATCCGGTTCAAGGATGAGAGCGTTCCGGTACATACCTATTCCTTCGATCTGCATCCGCGCGATCTCGATGATCCGCAATTCGAGTGGAGTTTCCAGCGGCAACTCTACGATGCGCTGCATGACTACTTCGTCGAGATGTTCATCCGCACTCCGCAGGACCGCAAGGAGCGGCAGACGAAGGGCCTGTGATCGAACTGCGGCGCAAGATCGAGGCGGAGATCGCCGAACGCGGGCCAATTCCTTTCTCGCACTACATGCAGTTGTGTCTCTATGATCCGGAGTTTGGATACTACGCGCGCAACGCATTGCAATTCGGAAAGGCTGGCGACTTCTACACATCGAGTGATGTGCATGCGGTGTTGGGGCGGTTGCTCGCGCGGCAGTTCGAGGAGATGTGGCGCGTGGTCGGTTCGCCTGGGTGCATCACCATTCGAGAGCTTGGCCCGGGACGAGGATTGTTTGCGCGAGATGCGCTGGACTGGTCGGAGCAGAAATTCCCGGAGTTCTTTCGGGCGCTGCGATACGAACTCATCGAAAAGTCGCAGGCGCTGCGTGTGCGGATTGAGGAGACGCTGAAGCCACATATCGAGTCTGGACGAGTTGAACTCCGCACCTCAGGGGTTAAATCCCATGCTTCTCGCGAGGTGATGGGCGTGACTGAAGTCGCACCCTTGCAAATCAACCCAGCTCAAAGTGGTCCCGCGATCGTATTCGCCAATGAGTTCTTCGATGCCTTGCCGGTGGAGATTGTCAGTCAGGAAGGATCGTTGCGGATTGATGTGCGCGACGGGCGGTTCGTCGAGATGTGGGCTCCATCGTCGGCGGAGGAATTGGAGTTTCTGGATCGCTACGCGATTCACCCGGAAGCTGGCGAACGCGTCGAAGTCGCATTCGCGTCGATTGCGCACATGGTTGAAGCAGCGAGGATCGAGCGCGGTTTTCTTGTGGTGATCGATTACGGTTACACGCGCGAGGAGCAACTTGCGGGCAGGCATCGGGGAACATTGAAAGCAATTCGGCAGCATTCCGTGAGTGCCAATCCCTACGAAGCTCCAGGTGAGCAGGATATTACCTCGGACGTAAATTTCACGGCGCTTAGTGCGATTGCCAAACGAAGCGATTTTCACGTGCAAAAGTTAATCACGCAATCGCAGTTTTTGATGGGGATTGGTGAAGCCACCCAGTTTGCCGATGCTTTCGAAGATTGTCGCTTACCCCAGGAACGGGCGAAAGTTGCGCTGCAACTGAAACACCTGGTTACTCCTGCTGGAATGGGCGAGAGCTTTCACGTGCTGGTCGCCAGCAGAGGTGTGGATGTGGAGAAGGCTTCCGGGCTGGCTGGATTGAGTTTCGGGCGGCGCTAGCTTTGCTACGATGTTTACTTCCTGGCAATTACCCCCCTCCCGCTCTAACCAATTCAACGACTTACGGACAAAATCTTGAGCCGCAATGACTTAATTACATTTTTCGAGGCGCGCGTCGTTCCCGCCGTCTTCCGAAAGGGATAGCCTCCTGCCGCAATTCCTCACGCAGGGATGCTTCGACCCCTAGCCCGGGTGATCCGCGTTCTGCCGGACAGCCGCCGCCGAGGTCGTCAGCGCGTGGTTGCGTTTGCCACCGACTTGATGGACGGCTGTATTGCTCATCAGCGGGCCGACGGGTTGTTTCACGATGTAATCGATCGACCAGACACATTCCATGGGGAGCAATCTGGCGCAGATGTTGGCCTTCGCCGTCTAGACTGGCATATCGGGCGGGTGGGTGCCGCAGCGATACCGTGCCGCCGCTGAGCGCATGCGCAGCAGCGCTAGGGCGCAAATGGATGGATTCGGATACATGCAGCCCGTTTGCGGAGCGCCTACTTTCGATCGCTCGGGGACGTCGACCGAGGCGCAGGCCTTCGCGATCATGATGGAGGCAGCGGTGAGTGTTCCAGGTTGTAACATATTGAGGAGAACGATTAAGAAAGGATCCGAGATTGGAGAAGAAAACCTGGTCAGCGGAAATTGTGCCCATCAACGGCCCGGATGACCTGCGCGAGACCACTCGTGGCTCTGACGTCGACATTGTGCAGCTCAACCCCGGGAAGCTGGTGGGCTCTATCAAGCATTTTGGCGTCGGGAAGCTTGTAATCACTTTGGGACGGTTCAGCTCTGAAATCAGGATGAGGGGGACGCTGCATCAGGAAAAAATTGTACTCGGAACAATACTCGACAGCGCGGGTCTCAGCACGCAATGGTGGAAGGAGGTTCACGTCGGCGACGTTGGTGTTTTTCCTTCGTGTGCGGAATTCGATGCAATTCATGGCGGACGCGCAGCTTATTTGACAGTCTCCATTGCCTTGCCAGACCTTTTGTCCGTGCTCGGTGATGAAGAGCATCTGGCCGATCCTAGTTTTTGGAATAAGAAGCGCCTCTGCAACCCCGGTCCCCGCATCCGCGCCGAGATGCTGCAACGCCTTACGGGGATCATCTCAGGCATCGAGTCCAAGTTCACCGCTCCCTCTGACCGGGCTGCAGATTTCCTCCAGCGCTCGATCATTGAGTCTTTCATGCTGGGCTTGACGAGCACGTTACCGCCGGCAAGCTCACAATCCTATACCGGTGCCCGCCTCGTTACCGAAACAGAGGATTACATAGATGCAGCGGGCGGACAGTCCGTCCACATTTCCGAACTCTGCCGCGCTTTGAAGGTATCGCGGCGAAGTCTTCATCGGGCTTTTACCGATACGTTGGGCATTGGCCCTGCCGCCTATCTGCGTCGTAGACGTCTTTCGGCCATCCGATCGATACTTAGCCGCAGCGACACTGCGGCGATTTCGATTGCTGATTTGGCGTTCGAGTACGGGTTTGTAGAGACAGGCCGGTTTGCCGCCTACTATCGTGCCCATTTTGGCGAGACGCCGTCAGAGACCTTGCGTTCTAGATCAGTGAGCGCACGGCGCATCAGATGATCAGCTGTAGTCGTCGAATTGGCACAAACTGCATGCTGTGTTTTCCAAGCACTATGGTTAACTATGGTTTCGCAGATATCGAGTGTCAGCTTAGCCATCGACGGAAGTGATCGCTGTCGCTGCTGATTGCTTTTCCCAATCTGACAATACAGGGTATTCGGTGCAAGAAAACGCTCCTATTATGACTTGTCGGTCGTGCTACTCACCAATGAATAGTGAATTCACGGCTGAAATCAATATCCATTTTCCCGGTCGAAGTGGTCTCGACAAGCCAACTATTTGGGTCTTTCCACGACTTTCTGTATGCCTGGGTTGTGGCTGCGCTCAATTTGAAATCCCCGACGGAGAACTGAAGCAACTCCAAACCAGGTGATCGCCGTCCGAATCGGTCCGCAATGGCGACGCAACTGCTGAAAAAGTGCGCCGCATCAGGTCGGAATCGCTCCGTCGGTAGTGTCGTGAGACTGGGTTGCAGGGAGTATTGAGATGTAAGTAGGTTGCTACAAGGCCTTGCTCGCAGGAGCAGTGAGATACGCGAGTCTCACGTCTAGCAGTTTAGTCAGTTCTTCGACGAGGTCACTGAATTTGACGGGATCTTCTTCGAACTGAATGAGCATGCACAGTTCCATCATGCGCAGTTCCTGTTCGAGAGTCATGTAGATCGTCCCTGTCGGAATAATGCAGTCTAGAGACGAATTGAAGGTTACTGCAAACGCCAACCCGCGCCACCCGGATCGGAGAATCAAAGCGATCGAGCCACGATTGTTGAAAATCGCGATAGCACTCACTGACCTGCATTGTTCATTCCCGGAAATCTATTCGAGTCGCCCCTAGCTGTGTTTTACTGGTCGGTCATGATTCCTGCGTTCAATCTGCATGTATGGCTGCTTAGCTTTCTTTTGTGCGCTTTTCCGCTGGCAGGCTCTGCTCAAACTCTAGCGGATCGTCTCGGATATGCTTCCGGCACAAAGATCATTATTATTCACGCCGACGATCTTGGTGAAACCCACGCGGTGAATGCCGCGGCGATCAGGGCTTTGCAGAGTGGGGCGGTTAATTCCGCGAGCCTGATGGTGCCCTGCCCTTGGTTCCCCGAGATTGCCGACTACGCCAAGTCCCATCCCGACGCAGACTTTGGTCTGCACCTTACCTTGACCAGTGAACGAGTTTATTACCGTTGGGGCCCTGTGGCTCCCGCAGACAAGGTGCCAAGTCTTGTCGACGAAAACGGATACTTCCATCATGACTGGGACCACCAGGAACACGTTAACCCGAAGGATGTGGAGATTGAACTGCGCGCCCAAATCGAGCGTGCACTAGCAATGGGTGTTCGCCCTACACATCTCGATTCGCATCAGTACCGGCTGATC
>Ga0126378_10000526_pt1 | contig 27986 bp, 30 predicted proteins | sample PanSoiMetPlot_23_FD_92587 | JGI IMG/M metagenome (GOLD analysis project Ga0126378, IMG submission 92587) | Tropical forest soil microbial communities from Panama - MetaG Plot_23 | ecosystem: Environmental > Terrestrial > Soil > Tropical forest > Bulk soil | place: Panama | collected 2016-02-17
GGGGAAACGAAAAACGTCGCAATTCCCTTTTGTCCGATGGCTTATAAACAATCAGGTCGTTGCCCTCGCTCTGCGCTGGAAAATATCCCATACGTCACCTTGGGCTCAAATTGGCTGGCGGCGATAACTCCTCTTCTAATTGCTTCTTGAGAGGACAAAATGTCTGCTCGATCAGGCGCAAATAGTCTTACTGCGAAGCAGTCTTCAACTGCCATTGGTTCTTAAAAAGTGCGGTGTCATTTACGTATTCGAAAATTTCCCTCAGGTCGTAATCCTCTCGCACACTCACACCCCAGAAGGGCGGATACTGCAGCTGTTGCCGGTGGAGGATCCTGCAACACATATTTCGTCTAGAGCGCGATTTAACCAGCAATCCGCTGAGGCCGATCGCGTTTGCGCGGTGTTCCTCGGCGGCTCTAATGATGTTGTCGGCCGATTGCTTGATGCCAAGGTTAACCACGCGGTACCCGTTGTTGCTCAGAATGATGTCCACCAGGTTCTTGCCGATGTCATGCACGTCGCCCTTGACGGTCGCGAGCACGATAGTTCCCTTCTGTGCGCCGGACTTCTTCTCCATCTTCGGTTCAAGATAGGCGACCGCCTGTTTCATCACGCTTGCCGAATCGAGCACTGAGGGGCAACTGCATCTTGCGCCCGCCAAACAGGTCACCAACCGTGCGCATCGCATCCAACAGAATCGTGTTGATCAGGTCGAGCGGAGTGTACTGCTTTAACGCCATTCTACCGATTACATCCACGTCGAACGGCTCAAGGGCGGTGAGTGCCACGCCCATTTCGGTGCCCAGCAGCATTTTCCCCTATTCTTAAAGGGTTACTCGAACTGTGACCGGCAGCCGCCTTTTCGCCCTCTCCATGGAGGGGAATACACCAATAACCGCGCTCTTAGCCTGGAGCAAGTCCCTGCGCGGTCTCCACCAGCAAGACATCCACTCCGCCCTCGATCAGGGCCAGGGCCCGCTCTCGTTACCGGCCTCCATGGCATCGCAGCTGATGTTTTCGGCTCCGGATTCGTGCTGGCCCGATGAAATCGGTGGCCGAATGACTATCTAAAGCAAAAGCCGGCCAGGGGGACCGGCTCTGATCTTGACGCAGACTAGCGAACTCTACTCTCCCGGGGCCGGTTCCGCTGGCGCCCCACCGATTACATCAGCCTGATTGAAAACGGCGTTTGCTCCCAAATGGGCTGGCATCGGCGCAAGCATCTGCTCCTTGCGATAGACCAGGTTCGTAGCATTAAAGGCTGCCAGCTCAAAACCGTGCCCGTGCGTGATGGCGTCCGTGGGACACGCCTCTACACAGTATCCACAGAAAATGCAGCGGTTATAGTCAATATTGTAGACCTTGGCGTAACGCTCGGCTCCACTGACCCGGTGCTGAGCGGTATTCTCGGCAGCCTCGATATAAATGCAATTCGACGGGCAAGCGGCGGCGCATAGAAAGCAAGCGACACACTTTTCCAATCCACTCTCATCGCGCTGCAGAACGTGGACTCCGCGATAGCGTTCCTGGAACTTGGCGCCCTTCAGCGGCCCAGGGCCTTTCGGGTAATTCTCCACGATGGTGGGCTGGAACATCTCCTTGAAGGTGATGGACATTCCCTTCGCGATAGCCGCAACGTCCTTGAGGATCGCCATAGTGCTTAACGTCTAGTATACCGAAAGGCTCCGACGGCGGCCGCGACTGTTCTGTATCTCAAGTCAAATGTGGGCAGCAGTGACTCTGTAATCAAAGCGGTATTTTTCAGGCCAACCTCCGTTGATGATAGCCTGCTTCACCATGAACATTACTTTTCACTGCCAAACTCGATAGCGCGCCCCGCGTTACGGCTCACGATTGAGGCTAAGCCAGGCGGCAAAAATAGACCGGCTGCGGACTTCCGTCGATGTAATTATGGAGGTGCCGCCGGTGTGGCAGGAACTGACCATCGAAACCGGTTTCGGGCTCAATGAAACGTTGACACGCTCAGTTCAGCTCTCACCCGCATCACAAGGAAGATGGATGCGCTCACCACATCCAGGCTTTAGAGGGAATAACGGAGATGCTCCCAATCCGGCATAACTTCGAACGGAATTTTCGGCGGCATTAGCTTTTCGCCGACCTGGTCTATGAGCGCCATGCAGGAGTTGCCGAGAAATCGTGAAGCTTCACGAATGTGGGGTATACGATTTGGTTCCAAGCCCATCAATCGGGCGCAAGTGGCATCGGCAGCAACGGGATCGTTGGAAAGAACGATCTTGCTCAATTGCCGCGGATTGCCGTTGAGAGGGCCATTGCCTTCCATGGCGATGATGCCGTCCGCAATGGCGAAGTGGACTGGAACCGTTGCACAAATATCTAGAATGCTTTGTTGGATGCCTGCCCAATGGAGAATGTTTTTAGGCCATCCGTACCTGGTACCCGGCACAACGCCGAACATGTTCTTCATGCTTAGCGTAACCCCAGACCAGTGGTGGGCTTTTATTTTGGGCATTGAGACCAGGAAATCAGCTTCGATTACGGTGCGCGGAAGCCAGAGGTCTTTCATGTCGGTATAGCTGGCAAGCAATTGCCTGCGCACGAGTTCGTCGCGGTTTAGATCAACGAAGCGGACCTTCTCACTGCCGAGACACTCATCATATCCGCTCTGAGAGAGAACCAGTCGAGTGTCGCGCTGATGGCCTGGTCCTTCGGCGATCACAACCGACGTCGCTCCCCGACGGCGGAAGCATTCGACCGCCGCAAGAACCAGGGACCGGTGTGTGTTAATAGCATCACCCGGAAGGTAGTCTACAAGATTGGGCTTGAGAGCCACCGTTTTGCCCACCACATCAATTGGGAACAGCTGCAGGGCCGCTTCGAGGATGTTGTCCAGCTTGGGAGAGTAATGGTCTACATTCAAGATGGCGACTCGTGATCGCTTCTGACGCCGGTCAAACTGGTATTTAGGTAGCAGAAGAGGAACAGAAACAGAAGCACCTGCCGCCAGTCCGGCGCTTCCAACGAGGAGGGTGCGTCGAGTGATGCTCATATCGCCACTCCGAAAGCCGACAAGGTGTTGTAACTGTTAAGCGCTAAGCAGATCATGGCCAGGGTACTGGTGTCGTCCAACCTAGATAGATCGGCGGCAGATCCCAAGCAAACCGCGGTGGAATGTGTGGGCTTGCGATGCGCTGCCAGAGCCAGGACGGCCGAAGCCAAGCTCCACGGACTTCTCAAACCCTGAACGGTACGCTCTAGCCACTGTACACCGCTTCGAACCAGGGACTTGTCTTCTCTCACAAAAGCAAGAAGTGCGACTGCGGTATCGTCCACATGCGGCGAGAGTTGAGCGCCATAAACTATGCCATTCCCAGCGTTCCAGCCTCCTGGGACACGCGCGATCGATAAGCATCTCGGTCGAGGGCCCACTCGATACGGAATGTGCCTCAGTTCACTGTAAGTGCAAGGAACCTGGTTCAGAGCGAGAATCGCGAAGCTAGTTGGAACGACCCAACTGACTGTCTCGGGAAACCAAGGCCAACCGTATTTGCGCGGGTCAAAGCGAATGTGTCGGTCTGTGGTACGGAACTTCCATTTCCAGAACCAATTCGATTCTTTTCCGGCGAACTTCAGTAGCCAATGAAGCCCTCTCAGCCTAGCAGAAATGCCGGGCGCGCAATCGCACAGCGCGATCATTGCCAGCGATGTGACCCACGAACCGTCCCTATCGTCACCTGCAAGCGCTGGCCAGCTTCCATTAGGATTCTGGATGCGTAAAAGGAATTCCCGGGCGCGGTGCACGTCATATGACCGCGATTTAAGGGCGAGGGCTGCTAGACATGAAGGTTCCAGTGTAGCCTGCTTGGAGCTGGTGTTGGTCGCCCATCTTCCGGACGAGAGCTGCCTCCGCATTTGTTCGTCGAGCATGCGACCGCACAGCGTCTCGTCGGAAGTCACGTAGCCACTTGTAACCGCGAAACTTGATTTCGTCAAAACAACTGACCGCCACCTGCTGAAAAAGCAGACCACTCCGCCCGCATCAGCGCAGGCACGCTGGGTCATTCATGATTGGGCAATGGGCGATCAGCCAAAAAGCTTATCCGGTAAACGAACGAACCTACTAGCAGCGCGATGATTTCGTCGTGACTGGCTCCGACCGACGCATAAGAAAGCTGTTCGGGAATGATGAAACAGTTTCGGTCAGTCCAAGCCCCATTGCGCCGAAAAATTTGCGCACTGGCTATGCCCGCAGCTGATTATTCGCCGCTCTATCCTCATTGTTGTGTCAACAACACCGAGGCCGACCAACCGAATTACCAGTAATTGCGTGATCAGTGAGAACAATCTGCAGCAAATCCGCTCTTTCGCTTTGCCGTCTCACAGCTGACAAACTCGAATTGGAGACCTTAAGTGCCAGACAGACTGTAATCGATATAAAAAAGATCAAGAGGTTTTCGCCCCAAATTTTGCCAGTCAAATCGCAATTGCTGCACCCGAAGCGACCGACCAAGTTCGGGCAGTCACAATGAGATCGGCAAACTTTGTTCCCGAGTGCGTTCCAGCCGGGGCGGAATGAAAATCATCCTTCCAAAAGACACAACTCACAACAGCTTTGTCGTGAATCGAATCCGAGGATAGTAAGTCATCAAGCTCGATGCCTCACGCAAAGCCACGAACAGTCGGAACGTAGAGACAGCACGTTTTCTCAGCCACTCGCAGCAAATCTCGAGAATGCAAAATGTCGGCCTGGGGTGTAGTGTTCACGCCGAAGAGGCAAACTGCGTGTTTTCGTCTTCTGAGGAACTGGCGCACAAGCTGCGCGCGGCAAGGTATGTGGTGGATTCCGTGACGCTTGAAGTTGTATTCCTGGCTTCACGCATGCACAAACCCCTCCTGATAGAGGGACCGCCGGGTTGTGGCAAGACCGAGTTGGCATATGCGCTCGCAACCGCGGCGGATGGGGTCGTTGAACGCATCCAATGCTATCAGGGTATCACCGAAGAGAAGATTATTGGCAAATTTGATGAGACGTTACAACGGTTGTTCTTAAGGAGTCAGCGCAAGCAACTCGGCGATAGCTGGAATGAGATCCGGAATCGTCTTTACAGTCTCGAGTTTTTTGCCGAAGGCCCGCTCATACGCGCTCTGCGATATACGGAACGTCCGTGCGTGCTTCTCGTAGATGAGCTCGACAAGGTGGATTATGGCGTCGAAGCATTTCTGCTGGAAGCCTTCAGCGTATGGCGCGTGTCCGTTCCCAAGCTGGGTACGATTCCTGCCATAAACAAACCATTCGTCGTGCTGACATCCAATGAAGAAAGACGTCTCGGAGACCCCCTCCGGCGCCGATGTTTTTACCTGCGTTTTGAATACCCGGAAATTGAGCTGGAGCGTGAAATCCTGGCAGTTCAGGATAAGCAAAATAGCGTTCAACGCAGCGGGCAACTTGCGGGACTCGCACACGCTTTGCGTGGATGGAACATGGAAAAACCTCCATCAATAGCCGAAATTCTGGATCTCGCAGACGCGCTTGCGATTCTCGGAACCGACGAGATCTCGCACGAGCATCGAGACTTATTGCTGCCATTACTTGCCAAAACCGAGACTGATCGCAAGCGTTTGCTTCTTCGTGCCGGTTTCGAAGGCCTGGTAGCCGACTCAAAGCGGTATCGAGACGAGCTGCTGGAAACGAGAGCTGTCCGGAATGCCTCTCAACGCGTAGTCTCCGCATGACCTGGGCCATTTGTCTCGCGCTTCTGGCTGGAGCGGCAACCGGGCAGACCGTACGCGTGAGGCGACTGCATCAGATGTCGATGCAATGGGTTAAGTACTACGCTGGAGCATATCGAGTACCAGTTGAGCTGGTGGAAGCCATCATCGACGAAGAGTCCGGTTGGAACCCGTATGCAGTATCGAGCAAGGGTGCGGCTGGAATCATGCAGCTGATGCCAAAAACAGCGAACCGGTTTGGAGTCCATAACCGATTTCGCGTGAACGAAAACATCCACGGAGGAGTGGCGTACCTAGCTTGGCTCATGAAGACGTTCGGTGGTGACCTTCGGCTGGTTACAGCGGCGTATTACGTCGGAGAAAAGCCCATCAGAGTGCACGGGCTTCGATATTCATCAATCGACGTTCAGGGCTACGTCAACCGAGTCGCACGCCGATACCGCTCGCGGCGCCTGCTCGCTAGTAGGCTGCAGGTATCAGCTCGGAATGGAAAATGAGGTGATTGACGATGAAAACCTGGCGTTTATCCCAGTTTCTGGTCTTCATCGCGCTGGCGGCAGCGCGCGCACAGCAGATAACGATTGACCCGCAAGTCCGCACAAGCGTATTGGGGGATCACAAGATCACAATCGTCGATGTCCTCCCGCATTTCGTAACCACAATTCGCCTGCCCGAACCCGTAAACTCGGTTGTCGTTGGGGATCCGGCGCTGTTTCAAGTGGAACACTCGGAGCGCGAGCCGGAGTTGGTGTTCGTGAAATCATTGCGCGAGGAAAGCGCACAGAGCAACCTACTGATTTCTACTACGAGAGAACGACAAATCAGTTTCCTTTTGGTAAACCACCGAGAGGCGACCGCTTCCAAAGTCGATTTTCTTTTTCGCTACCAGGCAAGCAGTGGTTTTCTGATTGAGCCAGACGCCGTTCCTTTAGCGCTGATTTCGCAGGGCACACCCTTGCCAAGTTCGCGCCTGACGACGGCTAAGTCCGATCCGACAGATGGGCTCTCAATTCGGGACCAGCCGGGAGCGGAAGCTCTAGATTCTCTGCTAGAACGGCAGCAACGAGCGCCTTTGCCCAGACTTTACGGCAAGCGGATAGAAAACGAAGAGTTCAAGAATGATCTACTGAGGGCCGGAATCAGTGAAGTGATCGATGATGGCCAGCAAGTAGTTGTGTTGTTCGTCGTGGTTAACACCAGCAAAAGGTCAATCCTGCTGATGCCCCCTCAAGTCCAACTCGGCGGCAAAGAGAAGACCGGAAAACTGATCAAACGCGAGCACTGGTCCACTGCGGAGCAATTAGCGGTCGATTTCCGTTTGAGCCGAAGGCGAATTGGCCCACAGGAACGCGCCGACGGCGTCGTCCAGTTCGAGCGTCCACCTTACAAGCGATCCAATGAAATGTTGTTCCTGCAGATGGCTGAGTCTGGTGCGGTAGACAAACCGGTTCTAGTGCCAATCGGATTTGGTGTTAACAATGGCAATGGAGTGTCGAACCATGAACAATGAAGCATCACCGACGGCACCGGAAGAGGTAATGAAAACAAAGTCGAAATTAGTCGATAACACCGTTTTGAACGCGAGCTTGGAAGAAGAAACTCGGAGCGCCCATGGAGTTTGGCGCGAAACGTTGCGCATGGCATTAGATCGAGCGCGGAAGCCGCTGAAGCCCAGAGAAAGTCGGCAGCAGCTAGGACGAGATAGGACGAAGGCCCTCATCGTCCTTGTTTCTGTGGCTGTGGTCCTATTGTTGTTTTTTCTCGGCCTATTTTCCAGCCCGAGCAAGCCCGCACATCTGCCGGGCGAGAATCCTCATGGGCGGCAGCCTAATCTTGGACAAAAGCTCAAGCGGGGACAAGAGACGAATGATCCCGGTATGGCGATCGCTCCGATGCTAAGCGCAGATGTTCGAGCGAATGATCCGACCATGCAGGGACAAGTGACAGCTGAGGATATTGATCGGACATCACGAACGGGCCGCGTCGCAACGCCATCCTCTGCTACCCGATGGGGTTCAGAATCCCTGAATCATGACTTGAGCCGAGTTAATTTCTCCGATCCATCGGCAGGAAAGAGTACCACTTCGCCACAAGCCACACCCCCCGCCTCGTTACCTCCTCAGCCGACCGAGAAGATGGATCTGGGGAAACCTTCGCTTGTGTTTGTTCGCGCAACTCAAGCGAACACCGCTGTTGAGCCACTTGTCCAGGAAAACGAGAAAGAAAGACTCGCGCTTCCGGCAGGAACACGTTTATTAGCGCGTTTGCAAGTCCCGGTAAGCTCAGCTGTTGTGTCACCGGTCATAGCAGTTGTCGAGTACAATTATGATCACGACGGGCAGATTGTCATGCCGGCTGGAGCGAAAGTCTTGGGCCGGTTGGTACAGGCAAGCACGTCCGGCGAGGTGGCCATTCAGTTCAGCCGCGTGGAAATGCCCGACGGCACCTCTAAGAAACTGGATGCATCGGCGATGGACCTACATTTTAAGCCTCTCAAGGGCTATGTGTCCGGAAAGAAAACCGCCACCAAATTCCTGGTTCGGTCTCTGACAGGTCTAGGCACAGTAGCGTCGTATTTGGTGGGACCGCAGACATCGAACTCTGCCGGGCTGATATCCACGAATGTGCTAATGCGAGAACGATTGGCCGACAACGTTGCCTCGGCGGGCCAAGAGCAGCTAAATGGGCTGGCATTCAATCAAAATCAGGTCGTGACTGTTCCCGGTAATACAAGATTCTACGTTGTGTTTCAGAAGCCAGCTTCCGGGTACGGCGCTGGACCTTCCCTCGTTGGAAACACGGGCCTAGAAAACTCTAGCGCCAAGGGGGATCTGCCGACCCTCGAAGAGCTCAGACAGCTTATGCAATTACGACGTGAAATCAACGATCTCTACATGCAAAATAACGGCCAGCCCACGATGCAGACACAGCAACAGCAGTGACGCACACTCTGGGCCGGCTGAACAATCGGCTGCTTTTTCTTTACGAGCTTGTTATTCTTTCCGGGGCGCTGCGCCTCGTCCTTTGGTCGCGGGCCATTCTTCCAGGGTTTCTGGAATTTGCATAAGCAGTTGTTTTGCGCTAGCTATCGGCGTGTTGCAGATGGGGAGTTCTGACCTGGAAACAGCGAAGGAGAATAAACAACGAACCTGTTTCTAACTTTCCTTTACGCCGCATGGTTTGGCAACAACATTTGCCTGCAAGAGCAACGGCGATGGACTTCGTCTCACTCTCGCATATGTCTCTGTTCCGAAATTGCTGAATCGCTGGACCGGGTGACAGGCCGAAACCTTCCCGTCACATTTGCCGAAGCGGTTGTCCGCAATCCTCCTCTTGTTTTCATCGACGTAATCGACCCTTTAGCAGGACTGCAGCACTCTGTTTCGCATCAAGGCGTCGCCGGAATTCAGCTACCCCACTACTTGTGTTGACTTCAAGGCATGGCAGATTTGACTTGAAGCTCGGCATATCTTTCTAACGAAACCAAGCGCCGACGATTTCTTGTGACCCGGTTGAGCAAAAAGTAAATTCGCGATTTGACTTAGGAGAATTTCGCTTGGCTTTGGATGTCACTTAGCCGGGCCGATATCCGGGCCGCTTCCGCCAGCAGTACGTGGGCGATCGACGGATGGTAATCGCCACCACCCTTAAATCGTTCGGATTTCGAGGCACGGTGCGAAATCGCTAACAACGTCTGGGCCGATAACACGTCCCGCTCCGCTGTGAGCTCCGTCAAGCAGCAAGTCATCTCGGTTTGACAGCATTTCATTTCTCACTTACTGTCCGTCGCACCTGACCGTTTGTATGGACTGATTTTCTTAATCGAAAGAGCAAAACATGCTCGGTAAAGGGAGCGCGTTAATGAGGTACCAGGAAGATCTTCGGTGGAGGAAGCGTTTGCGTGTGGTTGCACTGATCTTACTGATCGCAGAGCTCACAGCGGCCCAGAATCTCGGATCAAGTCCACAGTTTAACGTCGCGGTCCAAGGGCAGACAGGAGCACAACCGGAAGGGGCCTTTCTCAATTTTATCAACTGGGTTGGAAACGTTATTTCTCCGGTAGGTGCCGGTGGCGCGATCGTCGGCGCAATTGTGTCTTGGCTCACAGGCCGCGGCTTCGGCCGATGGCTGTTCGCCGCAGCCGCTCTATTAGCGGTCTCAGGCGTTACCAGACTCATTGAGTTCTGGGTCACCAACGGCACGGGAGGAGTGACATAGGTTTCGGTTCTTACGATGGCTTCGGCAGCCTGAGTGAAAAAGAGTTGTAAGCTGCCAATTATAGGCCCACGTCACGCACCCACTTCGAACATGAATCAGGAATAATGATCCGATGCCAGCGCCGCAATTGCTCAACGATCTCATCTCGGCCCTGATGCTCTTAGCTCCATCCGCCGCCGTTCTCTCCTTGGTGCTGGCGGGAGTGAGCCTCCGCCGCGAAGGAACGTTGACCTTCGCCATTGGGGGCGGGTTCGCGAAATGGATGTTCTGGGCTGCGATCTTTTTGACTCTCGAGCCCTTACTGAGCTGGTTCAGTTCATTCGGGGTTTCAACCCAGTTTACATCGGGCGGCATTGGCACAGGCTGGTTATCAAATTTTCAGGCTGATTTGTCACAGTTCATCTTGCAGTTCGTTGTGCAGCGCCTGGTTCCCACTCTAGCTGCGTTCTTCGTCCTGCGAGCTGTTCTGGATGCCGCCTCCAGCCAGCACCCATTGCCATCGATTTTGGCAGCGATGTTCTTGCTTGGAACACAGACTACGTACAGTTTGCTTCAGAGCTACAACACCGGTACGCGATTCGCCACAGTCGATGTTCTGGACAGTGCCTGGAACTACCTAGCCGGAACGATCATGCCAGTCGCAGCTGTTCTCGCCCTGGTAGGTGCGGTTTTGAATTTTGCGGCACGCAAGCCCTTCTTGAGGCTCGTTGCGGTATCCCTCGCGATGTTAACCACCTCAGCCATTTGGCAGCTTGTGATTTCGATGATGTAGGTGGGCAGATGAATTTAACTGGCATGTCTTTCAATCACGGAATATTGAACCTAGCGAACTGGGTTGGCAATGTGATCATGCCCACGCTTGCAGCTGTTTTCATCATTATTTCCATTCTCCAGTTCTCCAAAGGACAGGAGTTCGCGCACAGTATGTACGGCGCCTTGGCATCGCTCATGATCTCAGGCCTGACCCGGACATTGGAAACCTTCGCCTCACAAGCGGCATGGAACAGTCCTGATCTTTATTGGATTTCCATTGTGACCCTCATCAATTGGGTGGCAAATGTGATCTTGCCGGCCTATGCGGCAGCACAGGTCGCTGCGATGGCGCTGCGATTGGGGGTGTTCTCCTTTGCGCACCCGACCAGCGATTGGTTGCGTCATTTCGTGAGTGCGGCTTTGTGCCTGATGGTGTCAGGCTTGCTGCGATTGGCGGAATTTTTCGTCGCTCAGGGAACCGGAGGAATTACTTAGGAGGATACTGTGCCGCTCGACGTAACCCCCATTTACCGGAATCTGCGCACCAGAGTCACTTTCTTCGGCCTCGAAACCGAGGATCTGTTTGTGATCCTCGGTATCGCGGTGGTGATGAACACTTTCGGCAGGTTTCTGAACCGGGCAATGTTTGGGTTGCCGATGAACGTGGTGCTGCAGTATTTCGTTCCGATCTTGAGCATCCTCGCCCTCATGTGCTTTAAGTACGGCAAGCAACGCGGCTATTTGCTGGATTTGGTTTTGTTTCACACCAAACCTCATATTTACTCCGGCCTTGAGCGGGATCGAGAACTGCGAAGCGAATATCTCAGGGATTGAGAAGTGAAAATGCCTTTGAGCACCGTTAGATACGAGAAATCCTTAGCTCAGCCTCCGCTTTGTGAACAGCTAAAAGTGCGCGATCTCATCGACAATCTGCTGATCCAGCTCAATGGGTCCTTGGTCGCCGGATATCGGGTGAGCGGCATTTGTTCCTACTACGCCAGCGACGAGGAACGAAACCGGACGAAGCTCCTCTTTGAGGCTCTGATTCGCTCCCTGCCCGAGCGGTCAATGCGGTTGCAGGCACGGTTTGAGATTGCGGAAGGTGCAGGTGACCTCATCGTCAGATACAACCGTGAACAGCACAGTTCCAGCATCGTCCTGCAAACATTTGATCGGGAGCAGGCAAATGTCTGGTTGACGAAAAACGGCGCAGGTTATTACCTCGACCAGTCCCTGCATATCTATTTCATTTGGAACCCTCGCATTCATCATCAGTCGCATGATTTCGATTGGAAGAAGAAGATGCGTGGCGGCAGTTTCAGTATGTCTGCGATGAAATGCGTCGAACGCAGCCAGCGGGAACACGAGGCTTTAGTTGCCGAGTTCAACAGCCTGATGTCCGGTGTGGCAGACAGTCTCGAAGCAACCGGCATGAAGATCGAGCGAATGTCACATCAAGAGCTCTTCCTGGAAGTCAAACGCTCTCTGAATCCGCTATCGAACAATAACAGGCAGTACCGTCCCCCGGAGGATTCTCTGGTATACGAGAGCGCACGCAGCCAGATGGCCAACGTCAACATTGAGGATGAACTGGATGACCACCTCAAGATTGGCGGACTGCTGTACTCTTTCATCAGCCTGAAGGACCTGCCAGATGCCACGTACCCAGGGCTGTTGCGTGAACTGTTGGTGATGGATTTCCCGATCGTAATAAACGTAGAAATCGTTCTGCCGGATCAGGCAAAAGCGGTTAAGCAGTACAAGAGCCGGCTGCGGAAGATGATGGCCGCGCAGAAGGACATCCATGGTGGTTTTCGCCTCAATGTCGATGCCCAAGTAGCGGAGCACCAGCTCATCAAAGTCCTCCAAGAGCTGATCGCGAGTTCTCTGAAATCGTGCCAGCTTACTTTGACTGTTTCGGTTCGCACTTCCCAGCCAGTTCTAGACGGTATTGAGCTGAAGGAAGCTGAGCGAATCCTGGCAGATCGTCGCCAACGCGTGTTGCATGCGATCGGCCGCATGAACGGCGCGCGCGCAATACCTGAGACCTTGGCGCAAAAACGATTCTTCTTTTCCAGCTTGCCAGGCCTGGGCGAGGCCAACAAGCGCGAGACGGATGTACTGACATTGCATGCGGCCGACCTGCTCCCCATCGAAATGCCCTGGAGAGGAACACAGAATTCACCATTGATGTTGTTTGAGACGCCTTACCGCCAGCTCATTCCTTTCTCACCTTTCGACTCAAGCCTGGGCGATGCCAATTTGCTCATCATGGCCAAGACTGGCGGCGGAAAGACCTTCCTGGCACAACTGATGCTCCTGATGATGGCACGGTCGCGGCCACTGGTCTCGATTCTGGAGCGCGGCGATTCCTACACGCCTTTGGTGGAACTCATGGGAGGTCGCGTAATCAGTGTGCAATTGGACGGTCAGGAAACGCTCAATCCTTGGGACTTGCCGGAAGGCGAGATCACTCCCAGCAATGAGAGAACCGCATTCCTGAAGAATTTGACGCGACACATGCTGGGAGACAGCCACGGTTCGGATACGTCATTGCTGGATAACGTGCTCACCGAGGCCATTACGCGAGTTTACAAGCGTTGCTCAATTCGGTACTCAAATCCGACTCCAACGTTTAGTGACCTGCGCGAGGAACTGGCGAATTGGCGCGATGCAGAGAAGATGCAGCGCACGATCGATGAAGCGCACCTGGCCGCAATCAAACTGCGTCAGTGGACCGAATCTGGCATCTACGCGAAGCTCTTCGACCGACCTACGAACATGCGGCTTGATAGTGACTGGCTCTTTTTCAACGTCGAAGGCCTGAGCACAGATCCGCGCCTTGAGACGGCAATGAGCATGCTCATTGCCGCGACGATGGCTTCGCGGGCCGCGGGCAAGTCAGGTCGACCCAGTGTTTCAGTGCTTGATGAGTGCTGGTTTCTGCTCGATTCACCCTCCCTCGCCCCGGAGGTCGTCCAGCTGTATCGAACCGCCCGCAAACGTAATTCCAGCGTTTGGGGAATCAGTCAAACCGTTGAAGACTTCGTGGGCACAGAATCGCATCCTCGCTCTCACGGACCAGGAATTCTCAAAAATGCAAGCACGAAAATCGTGGGACAACAGCCTGGCGATGTCACGCCGCTGGTTGCCCACTTGAATCTCAATCCGGTCGCGATCCATGAGGTGAAAGGCTTTGGTGCACCGAGAAAAGGCAGAGGTGCGGAAGCCTTGCTGGTTATCGGCGAGAGGGCCGAAACGACGCACACAGTTCGAATCATTCCGACGGCTCTTTCCTATTGGGTGTGTACGACTTTTCCCCGCGAACGCAAGTACCGGGCGTGGTTTTTGCAGACAAGAGCTGGCCGGCCGCTCCTGAGCAGCTATCAAGAGCTGGCCGGCAAGTTTCCGCAAGGTCTCGCTGAAATCGAACCACTTCCGGAGGAGGTCTCAGGTGCAGTGAATTCGTCGTTGATAGTGGAAAGGGTGCAGGCTCAACAGCCGTAGGTGGGAGAAAGCAATGCCGATCATATCCTATGCATTTTTCTTCACGGTTCTTCTGTGGCTGGTGCTAATTGCGAAAAGTCGCAGGAAGCTCGTCGCCGGCGCGGTGATGTGCGCGGTGGTCCTGACACTAGTGGAAGCGCGACAACCAGCATACGCCCAGGCTCCGACTGGAATCCTCGGGGCCGTGCAAGCGGTCGTCAACGTGATCCATGGTCTGATCCAGACCACGTTGTACTCCATCCATAACGTGAGGACAGCGCTCAACAACTTGCAGCAAGTCACCGTTTGGCCACAATTGTCGATCAACCAAGCGCGCGCTCAGATCACAACCATGATCGGGCAGTATCGAAACCTAATGGCCAGCATCATGCAGATGAATCTCAGAAGTGCTACGTTGCCCGTGCCGCGATCTTTCGAAACTATTGTTCGCGATCATCAGGTGAGCAACTTCTCGAGCCTCACCAGCGCCTATAGCAATACATACGGATTCGTGCCAGTCGCAACCAGGGCAAACGGCACGGATCGTGCGGTGTCAGATATGGACGATGCACTTGCGCTCGACAGCCTCAAGTTACTCAAAGCCAGCGATCAGGCGGCGGATGTTGAGATTCAATCAGCAGATTCGATTGAGAATGCTGCCGGCCAGCTGGCTCCTGGTTCGGTGTCCTTTGTGACCGCCACAGCCATCGTCTGGGGGATAAGCACTCAGGCATTGACTCAGAAAATGGTCGCGGCGGAACTACGGCAGGAAGCGGCACGCCTTGCACATGAGAACACGCTTCGCAAAGAAAACGCCAGTAATACTACCCAGCTGCGGGGTGTCCTGGTGAACCTATTGCAGCACCAGTAAACATATAGGAAAAAACCATGACAATTACAGACTCGATTAGAACCGTTCGTGCCTGGGTGTTCGGACTCCGGTTACGCTCCCTATTCTTGGCGCTCGTGCTCGCGCTAACCGCGCCATGGCCGGCAAGAGCGCAGCTTATTGACCCGTGCTGTGCGATTTTGGCGGCCGGACTGGCCAGCATTCAATCGGCATTGACGAACGTTATTGGAGGCGGCCTCAAGCAAATTCTAGCGGTTGACAGTTCCATGCAGCAGTATCTGCAATCGGTCGTTTGGCCGCAGAACATGATTATTCAAGCGCAAAGCCTAGTCGGCCTTTTGCAAGGCAACTTCTATCGGATTCAGAATCTTTGGCGGATTCCCGTCCTTAGCGCAACACTACCGGCCTCTCGACAATTAGAACAGGTACTTCTATCGCGTAGTCCGCATGGCATTGCACAGGCTTCAGGCGCATATACAGCACTATACGGTCCGCTGCCTGCGCCAACCGCAGCGTCTCAGCAAGTCCTGAACATCGTGGATATGACCGATGCGGCAGCTCAAGCAGCGATGAAGCGAGCCATTGAAATCGACGCGTTAGCCGATCTGGAAATCCAGGCAGCAAGCCAACTCAGTCAGAGCATTCAGAGTGCCGCGCCAGGAAGCGCGCCCATCATCGAGGCCCAAGCGGACGCTTGGTTAATCCGCGCCCAGGCATATACCCAAAGCGCAACGGCCGATCTGATGCGGCTGCATTCGATTGAGCTGGCCAATGCGAGTGCGGATATCAAGTTGGGGGCGACAGATACAACTAGTCTGCGTCAGGCGCTCGTCAATCTCCTGCAGCACCAGTGAGTCGCGGTAAGAGGAATTTGTCATGCCGAGCTTTTATTTCGAACAGCTCTTGCAAAACGGGTTGAATGGCATAGATCAGCAAGGGATCAGCGCGGCCGTCCTGCAGATTGCTAGCGTGGTCCTGGTTTTCAGCCTACTATGGGGCGTCTACGAAGCCTACTGCAATGGCGGAGACGTACGAGCGCTAGGTATCATTGCCGTGAAGTATCTGGTTCTCGGACTGATTTTCGTGAATTACCAGAGCGCGTTCCGCGCCGTCAATTCCATGTTCAACGGAGTGGCCGACGGAATTTACACGCTTTCTGGTGGACTCGATGCAGTCAAGTCCTGGTTGAATGGCCTTTCGCAAGCCTGGAACTCAAATCCTAATTGGTTTTCGTCTCTCTGGAACTTGGTTACGGGTGGTGCACCAGCCGTCGTCGCCGGGCTGATAACACTGGTCGGTTATCTGCTTCTGCCCATCACCTACACACTTTTCAGTCTCTTCTACGCCCTCTACGGCTCAATTCTCTATGTTGTCGGACCGTTCGTGTTGGCTTTGATACCATCCCGCACCCTCGGTCAAATGGGGCGATCTTTCTTTGCGAACATGATGATCTTCCACTGTTGGGGACTGCTGTACGCAATTCTGCAGTCACTCATGTCCGCGTTGCAGATTACGAACCCCATGCAATTCAGTGGCTCATTCCTTCAGGCATTTGTGGGTTCGAGCCAAATAATTGTCATGAGTGTGGCGAGCGTTCTGCTTTCTGTCGTCATCGCGTTGATTCCGTTCGTTGCCAGCCGCATTGTCCGTGGCGACATCGGTAGCACTTTAATGACTGTAACAAGCGGAGCAGGGACGGCCGTGGCGTTCGCATCTGGATTGGCATTCTCTGCTGGAGAAGGCTTCGTGCGCATGAGAATGCTGGCACCAGAGGGCCCACCTCCTCCACCTCCGCCAGGGCCCGCCAGTGTGGTCAGCGGCACTGCTGCCATTGCCGCTTCCGCTGCACCGCCGTCACCAGGTACCGGATCGTCAACGACGGCTGAGACCGCGAACGGATCAGCAGCGGCGATTCGGAATCCGAAGACGGGCGGACCCGCTCTTGGAAATTAACGGTTGGTATGACTCTGAACGGTTGGAGCAACAGATCGCGCAAGCACTGGCCGTACGGTTTAACAGGCTAGTGCAGCTATGTGACAAGGTACCATCGAGCTCGCCCCGAGACGCTGCGTTGCATACGGCTGGCCGGCGTAACTATGTGTTGGATCGAAATGGATGAGGAAGCATGAAATCGAAAGAATCCAAAGAAGCTCCTGAATTCACGCGGCTCACCAGGTACTACGAGCACGATGGTATGTTGCGTGCCTACGCCAACCGCGCAATGTTTCTGGCCATTCTGTTTAGCATGATCGCGTTCGCCTCTGTTGGATTTGCCATTTATGTTCGCGTTCAGCCGCCTACGGTCATTCGCGTCGATAAAGATGGAAACGCCACAGTGGTTGGCGGTGGGGCTAGAACTAATCCCACGCGAGCCATTGCGATGATGCTTACGGCGCTAGCCGCCACTCCAGACACGGCTGCTTCAACCAGCACGGTACCTACCGACCTAGAGGGCAAAGCTGTGGTCCGCCGTTTTTTGGATCACTACCTGTCGTACACGCCTGATTCCGCAGCTCGAAACCTTGCGGAGGCGCTGAACATGATGACCGCCAATCAACGCTCGTTCACCATGAACAAATTGCGCGATGAGGATACCCTGGGGAAAATTCAGCAGGAGCACATCATTTCCGACCTGAGAATCCGCTCGATTGAGCGGGCAAACAGCGGCCCGTGGGAATACGTGGCATTTGCCGTCAAAGAGATTCACAAGGTGAGAGATGGGACGGAAGCCACAGATCGCATCGTGGGACAGTATAACGTTCGGCTTGTCGAGGAGGAGCGCAACGAATTTAACCCCAGCGGCCTGCTCGTGGCCGAGTATTCCGAAAAGCAGATGGTAGGTGAGCGGGACAACGGCCTTGAACAGAAGAGTGAGTTGGACAAATAGGCGACTTCGAGGGATACGCCATGATCAATTCTGAAATGGTCGGAAATGATGACCGCAAAGACGAATCGACAGTGAACCGAATAAACGAACAGACTGGACTCGCGAGATTACTGACGGCAATGGCGGCGCCAGAGTGGTTCGTCAGTGCGATGCAAGGCCGAGAACGGAAAGATTCCAGCTCTCGCCAAAGAGGTGAGTACAGAAGATACGGCATTAGTCGATTCTCTGCGCCAGGCAGTTATGTTCTCGCCGTTCACGAGTTTTCGTTGGCCGGATCTTGCTGGCAGATGGCCGCCCTTCACACAGAAATCTGTTGGAGGCAAAAAAAAAACCTTAATGCGCAGGCGGTGCGCGTGATCAGAGCCGATGCCTAGTCGTATTTCAATTCGGCAAAGAGCTTCCCTGGAGCGGCTGATAAGGATTGCACAAGCCGGCACAGGTCAAGGTCAGATGACTGCGGAATTCCTTTTGAGCTGGTGGAACGCGCGCAATTTCGGCGGTTTCAATCTGACTCGGCTCTGGGATGTGGATCCAGAAATCGCGTCCGATATGGTGACTGTTTTCACCTTAGTTGCGAAATGCCGTCGTTTCCCAGATGACCTTGGCTATGACGAGGAATTCAGACGAATTGTTCATACCTGGCGGCCTAGGCAAGGGCCCGCCAACCATAAAAACGAGGAGTGTTCATGTGCTGTGTTGGATTTGTGAGCAGAGGAAGTTGCTCTCCACTCATTATTCCGCAAGTCGGAGCTCGAAAGTGACTGTACTCGGAAACGTCGCTAATCAGGTGAGGTGTTCACGGACCGGGACGGAAAGGCCAATCGATTGTGCTCGAACGCGCGCGGTATTTCTCCCGGCAAAGTGTACTGAGGTACACAAAGGAAGAGTGCTCTCCCCCGAAACTCAGCAACAGCCATAACTCTCAGTGGAGCCTGATGGCCGTTACTGAAACTGATTAACCCAAACCTCCAGGAGACTTCAGCTATACAGTCTCCTGGATTCACCGGAAAAATGAGGTCCCTGATGAAACGCTCCGTCCTGACTGTCGCACTGATCGCAACAAGTTTTACACCAGCATTTGCTCAGAAGATCGAAACTGGGAATCCCGACCGCAAGCAGATTATCCATCTGAAGACTGCTTTGGATCATTTGACTGTGATTGAACTCTGTGAACCAGTCCTACAAGTCGCATCTGGCAGCTCTTCCTTTAAAGTGGAATGGCGGGAAAACAAGGTTTTCCTTCAACCGACAGAGCGGGACGCGCGAACGAACCTTTTTATATGGACGGCCACCGAGCGCCTAAATTACGAGTTAGAGCCAGCCGGCTCGGTGACGGATATGAATTTCGCCGTCGACCAGGCCCCCGTTCGTCCGAATCCGGTCGTCTCATCGGACTCACAGCCTCAGCCGACACAAGCAAGCGCCTCCGACCTGCTGCTGGAAGCGAAGCCGATTCGCATGCAGTCAGCGCGGCATGGTTCGAAGCCGGTGGAAGTTTGGATTAGTGATATTTACGAAAAAGACGGACATCTTCTGGTACGCTACACCGTCGTTAATCGCGGCAGCGAGACGTATTCGGTTAATACGCCGCAAGTGTTCCAATTGGATAGGGTACGGGCAACACAATCCTTGTACGGTCTCATGAATTCCCAACTCAGTGACGAACAGGCCAGCAAACTAAAGATCACGCATCGAGTTCTTGTGAAAGTGCTCAAGCAAGAGCTGCAATCCGAGAGGGTCGCTCCCGGTGCGTCGGTGGCAGGAATTGTTTTTCTCGAGATGGCCTCGAGTTCAGAACCAACCGTTTTGTCATTTCAGTTCCCTGGCGGAGATGGCTCAGGCGGTCAATCTAGTCGGCCGATTACAGCTTACCTGGTCAGATAAGAATTTCCCACGCTGTGTTCCGATTCTCCACAGTTCTGCAAAACTGGCCTACCCTGCGGGCCAAGCTGTTCGAATCGGAAACGCGGCTGGATCTCCCAGGCGCTGGTTGGTGCGGATTTCATTGTTCTGTGCTCTGGATCTCGGTCGCTTATGGACTTCGTTCTCGGCAATGTTTGCATTTGCCATTATCAAAGACAACTGTCGAGGTAGTCGCCCGTGCAAACCACACCATGGAATACCGAAATCTCATGATGAACTCTGGCAATCTCAGGTTTCGAATCCACCCGCGTTTTGAAGAATAGTGGAAGCTGCCGATGCATACGTCCAGACGACAGCGGCTAACGACACCTGTGGCACGTTCCCGTTGCCCTCAGCCTGCTTTGCCCTTCCTCAGCCTGCTTTACCCATTAGGTGCTTATTCGCAATTGTGCAAAGCTTCACGTGTTTAAAAAAAATGTTTCCAGAAATTTTTTTCCCGCAATTGCAGGTTCGGACCACCGCGGCATGCTTCTGTGCACGAGAGAGCGGCCGGTTATTGCTATTTAACACGCCGTATTCCTCGCTGAGCCACTTAGCGGTGGCCGAGTCGATAAGGGACATATTGATCTGGTCGCCATGCTTTCTGCAGAAATCCTCGAAGGACCTATCCGTCACAAACGGGTCGCGCATTTTCAGTTTGCCTTTGCAAATGAACGTTTGAATCTGCTCCCCATCAATTCCGAGCAGATCGGCAGCGCATTCCCTAGGGTACGCGTCAACCTTCGATAACATTGTCGTTAACCTCTCCAACGCTGAGTGATCTAGCGACAGACCGTTGTTGCCACACAGTGCTAATATTGAGCTAGTCGTGATCCGCGGATCGCGCACCCTCAACATTCCGGTTCCGATCAGATATCGCACCTTGACAGAACTCACATGCAACAATTTTCGGAGTTCTCGCTGCGACCAGCCGTCGCTAACCTTTGCGCTCATGCCGAGGGCACCCAGGCGGAAGCGCACTGCACGCACTGACCTGCTTAGGCGCTGCGCGATCTTGCTTACGGACTCGTATCCGGCCCAGTTCAACAGGCGGTCATCATCTTCCGCCGTCCAGGGACGGGAGTGCTGGCGATAAACTGGCTGCCCACTCCTTGCTTGCCGTGATGGCTTCTCCGGAGGATCCGATGGAAAACCTAAGACAGCCGAGCGTCTTCGCAGCTGTCGGATGCGTCGCCAGCAATCTCCTCGCTTCCACTCCGGGACCAGCTGCAGGACCTTATTTATCGCTTCATGCTTTCCCGCGTGGCCGAGTTTCAATCCCACGAACAAAACTCGATCAATAACAGGCAGGAATCGAGGGTTGATCTTGGATCGGGGACGCTTTCCTGCTTGACTCGCGAACATAGAATCGACACTCGATGCGGCTGGATTGGATCGTCAACTTGCGCGGTCCACATGTACTTCAGGTTGTGCTGGCGGAAATTGCACGCGGCAATTTGCTTTATATGAGGAAAGAGGTTGGGAGCACAGAAAAGCTCAATGACTGAACAAAAAGTTTTTGTGAATGGTTTCATTCGAGTAGACGGAGCTGAGGAGAGGAGAGTGGTCGGCGGCAGTCTCGCAGCTGCAAGCTGGGCGGCAGAGTCTTACCCCGGGCGACTGCAAGGTACAGGGAGAAGAGCCAAAGAGGTAAGAACCATCTGCATTATCAGAAAGTCACGATCCCCTGATTGTCGCGATGATCCCGAACCACGAGACTACCAGGCCAATGTTGGTGGTCCGGCGCTTTTAAAAGCTTTTGGCCACCTCGCTAGCAGCTTCCAGCTGGTTATCTCTTCCTTGGCTCAGCGACTCTCGCGAGAGTTCCACGCAGAACTTGGGAACAATCCCGTTGTTTTCGACCATCCTTCCTTGCCACGTGAGATAGGCAGCCACTGGCAATCCGAGAATGTATCCGTGTCCCACCTTAAACGCGCTACCGCTCAGCAGCCGACCCGATGTTTTCGTTCCTACGATGGTTGCCAGACTATTTTCCTCGGCAAAAGCCGAAACCATTTCTCCAGCGCTCGCGGTGTGCTCGTTCACTAGCAGCACAACTCGACCATGAAACCGGCGTTTGCCCAGTCCCTCGGTGACCACAAGAATAGACTTTTCCAGCAAGGCATATCGCGCCGCCAACCACAGGAGAGTCGCTTTACGGGACGGAATCCGTCCGAAACGAGTCAACTCCTCGCGCCGATAGCCGCGCTCACGACGCTTTCGCGTCAGGCTGTAGCCGACTTCAAGCTTTTCCGGAGTCAGATAGCTCATGAGGCGCAGCCCACCAATGCCTCCCCCATTATTGCCGCGCAGATCCACAATGAGGCGGCTGCAGCCATTGAGTGCCGCGATTCCGCGGTCAATGTCCCTCGCCACATCGATTCCAACGGTGCCAGGAAACATCGTAACTTTGAGCAAACCAATCTCATAGCTCAGCCTTTCGGCATGCACCGGATCCGGCGAAATAACCGGATGCTTTTGGGATCTTGGCGTCGGCAGCTGAACTTTGATACTCTGCCTGCGGCCATCAAGTTTCTCCACGAATAGATTCGCCGCGTCCCCGGCGGAGAGATTCAAGTCTTCCGGGGGACGAATCTCGCGTCCGCAACATTCCAGCAACAGATCACCGGGTCGAATGCCTGCGGTGTACGCTGAACCGCCCCGATGAACATCCTGAAACATCCATCTCTCGTCTCCCTTTACGTCGAAGCGGCGTAGAGTCGCATTGATCGCATGGCGCGCTGGGATATTCTGCATTCCGGCGTGTCGGAATCCTGTGTGGCTGGTCTTTAGTTCTGCCACCAGTTTGTGGACTTCTTTCTCGAACACTTCGTCCTTGCTGCAAGCGAGAATCTGGTCTCTCCGACTCTGAGCCAATGCATGCCAGTCCACCCCGTTCATCCCGGGGTTGAAGTGTTGGGTCGCAACCAGCCGGCAGACCTTCTCGAAAATCTTCATGCGCTCGACGAAGTTCAGATTCATTGCGGGTTAATCATAATTTGCCTAGAGGCTTCTCCGACTGGGATGAAGGCTGCCCAATAAAACGGACTCACCTGGTTGCCATATTCGTTGAGCAAGTCGAGTTTTGCGTTCCGCAAAGCGAAGCTTGTGTCCTCGCCAGCGGCTAGATGCTGATAGAACCGCTTCATCAATGCGCTAGCAAACGTGTCGTCCGCACTCCATAAACTGGCGACCACCGATCTGGAACCAGCAACCAGGAATGCCTCAACCAGATTGCTGACACCTTCTTGTCCTTGTAACTTGCCCACCCCCGTATCACAGGCCGACAGCGTCGTCAGTTCAGCGTTCAGTCGTAACCTTATGATCTCGCGCACTTGCAGCAGTCCGTCATCCGCAAATTGCGGATCAGTTCCAAGGACGAGTGCTGAGCGTTCTGGAAACTGGGTATCCGCGAAACCGTGCACGGCCAAATGCAACATGCGAAATTGGTTGAGTGGCTCCTTTTTAAACGCGCTTTCCGTCGCATCCTTGCCTAGTAAAAGAACCGAACTTGGCCCTATAATCTTACCGATTTCCTCCACTTCTGCCCGGGTCTGCGGAAGATCGTGAAGTGACATCCCTGAGAAATCTACAATGCCCCGTTCTATTTTTCCTCGTATGCTTGCGGGCGAAGGCAATTTTCGTCCAGCGCCGCCTTGATTTTCGTAAATGACGTCGCCGATGGCGAGAAGAGGCTTGTCCGAATCCTGATGCCTTGCGCGACGAAGTACATGAAGGATTGTGCCGGAAGGCGCGTAACTGATGATGTGCGACGTTAACAGGTGTCGACCTTGACTGTCTCGCAGAGCCTCGAATGGCAGTAGATTCAAAGCTCCATCGGGTGCGATAAGGAGCCGGGTGGCGGATTGTACGTCGGGGATCGGTGATATCAAGAGATCGTAGAGGTGTTTAGAAGGTGCCAGAGCGGAGCCCTTCTCGCGAATTTCGGCGCTGAATCGCTGAACAGAGTCTTCAATCTCGCTTCGGCCACCCGGAAGTACGTGCGCGTGCACTCCCGTTCTGGTTACTGCAATGGAGAACGAGTTGGGCTCATCGAGAACATACTCGATAAACACTTCGCCCGGATTGAGATCCTCTTCCACATCCTTCACGGTTGATGGCCGCACTCGCGAACCCGGCTCACTGGCACTTACCGTCGTCCACGACAGTCCTATGCGCCGCTCGTACTCCGCCAGTTGATCGAGCAGTTGCTCACGCTTGCTAGTTTCATTCGTTTGCATCAGTCGAATCTGCAAGCCTGCAAGCTCACTCTCCAGCTCAGCGGTTTGTGGCGATTCGGGCTCCTGAATTGCTTTCTTGTCGGCGAGTGCCCAAAGCAGAGTTCGTCCCCGAACGCGCTCCAGAACCTTGAATGCTTCTGGAGTATGTCCCGTTCCGGTGAGCAACTTAAAATGATGCAAGTAGGTCTCACTCATCGAGCCTGCGACGGAACTATTCCAATACGGCTCACCCACGCTTATGAGCATGCCTTCAATGACATCTTCGGCCTGCCTGTAGAGGGCGTCTGCTTCAGCGGTATGGCCCGTCCGGACCTTCAAGTCGGCAAGAATCGTCAAATTCCGCGGCACGTAGTAGCGATCAGCCACTCGTTGACTGGCATTCAGCCCCTGCGTAGCGCGTGCTTCCGCCGTTCGAATGTCGCCCTTATCGCGATACAGCTTTGCTAACTCGAACATGGCATTGGCTTCCATTCGGCGGAACTGCACTCCAGTTGCGAACTTCCCTGCATCTTCCAAATAAGCAATAGCGAGTTCTCTATTGCCCATCTGCGCGGCGAGGCGCCCCAGAAGAATCAACAGCTGCGCCTCGTGGCCCCGCTTCTCCTGTGATCGGGCCCTCTCCAAGGCACCTACCAGAACTTTTTTGGCGTCATCTGGCCTGCCCAGAGCTCCCAATGCTTGGGCTTTTCCTTCGTACGCCATGAATGGCAACCCAGAGTCTCGTTCCTCGTTCGCAAGCTTGATGGCTCGTTCAAAGAATCGTAGGCCCTCCGAGTGTCGATTTACCTCTTCAAATCCGTTTCCAATCAACTCGAGAAATCTGATCTGCCCACCCGTATCACCGCTACTCATGGTGGAAATCAACGCACCTCCCAGCAGCCGCGCGGCTCTACCGGGATTGCCTTCAAGGAACGCAATCACACCCAATTCGCCTGAGGCGCGGGTGTCCCACTGGGGTTCCCCAAGGCTTCTTGCAATCTGCTGAACCTCCAACCAATCGCGTTTCGCAGCTCGGTAATCGGTTTCAATATCGGTATAGCCCTTCGCCACCAGGCACCAAAGACGCAATTCAGCATTGCCCTGCACAATGGGCCTCTGGAGTTGCTCATTCAAAAAACGAGAAAACTCAACGAAGGACATGGTCTCGGCCTCCGATCTCATACGCCCTACTTTTGCGTGGAGCTCGTTACGTTCATCTCTCGTCTTCGCAAATAGCCGTTCGGCTTTAGCGTACAGGGGCGCAGCTTTCGGACCGTTGTTGAGCCAGTAGTAGTGATCCGCCACCTTCAGCAGGACTTGCGGATCATCCGAATTTTCTTTGGCACTTGGCACGTTCCTGTTCCCAAGAGCAGGTATCAGGCGGTGCTGTTTTGTGGTGATGCTAAGGGAGGCAAGGCCGAGGATGGCGAAGGACAAAGCACCAGCGATGCATGCCCGCTTCGACAAGACCTTACGTGTGGATAGCTGCACGGTACGAGAGTGACACTCCTTGAAGATCTAGACGAAGGGCCTGGCAGAAGAGGAATTCTATCGCAGGATGGTGTTAATTGATCATGAATTCAGAGCTTTTCACAAATCTCGAACAAGTTGTGGTTTCGCCTGTCTTAGGTTCACTCCGGCTAATCAGGACATCGTGGTACGACCGCTTATGGTCGAGTGATTTGGACGAGACAATGGAGCCGAACAAGGCCTGACTCTAAGACGATCCGATACTGGCCTGCGTCTAACGATCGGAAGTCTGCACGTGCCTCCAGCGTGATCACGTGATTGATCAGTCGAGCATCTGCCTTACGAGACCAAAGCACCCTCTGCCCAGATTGCAAGGAAACCAAATATGAACCCTCCCTGCTTCCGAGGGGTAACCGAATCTTTAAATCTAGAGGTCGCTGAGGAATTAGGATTTCAGGCGGTGATGGTTCGTCCTCCACACCTCGGGGTTCGGACGCACTGCTCAGGTCAAGAGTGAATGCCGAGTAGGTTGGTTGGTCCGCATGCCAGAATACAACCAACAGGGTGCCAATGCACAAGAGGATGACGATGGCAGACTCCCAGGCAACTCTGGTCGGCTTCGCTTGGCAAAGATACCTCAAGCGGGCGAACACTCCGCTCCGCAACCGAAGTTTTTGTTCTTGAAGGAGCGCGGCGTAGCGCGAATAGCAGGGTGAACAGCAGGCAAGATGCTCTGTCAGAGACGCATTGGTTTTCGACGGGTTCGCCACAAACCTCCGCAACTCCTGATCTCCGGGACACCCAGAACGCGTTGGATTTGGGAAGGCTTCTCGCAAGTAAGAGCTAGCGAACTTCAAGAAGCGCTCGTCGTTGAATGGGTCTTTCATGTGTGCTGTCGCCCGTCTGTTTCTTCCTGTTTAGCTTTGTATCCAAGCTTCTTACGAATGCGCTGCAAGGCCTGGCCACAACGCGATTCTGCGGCATGAGCTGACAGACCACAGATTTTGCCTATTTCTTTCCAGGAAAATCCCTCAATTCGCCGATAAAGCATCCCTCGTGTAAGGGGATCACAAACTCTCAAAAATTCATCGAGAATAAGCTTCTGCTCGAGCGATTCTCGGTAGTCCATAGATGAAGAAAAGTCCCGGTTTCGGAGCCGAGGCCGATGGCGAAGTACCCTGTTGACTCTGCGGATGAAGACACGAAATAAGTAAGCGTGGAGGTCTCGTATTGCTGTTCCATTTCCCTGGTTACGGCGCAGGATCCTCGATACCGCGGCGCTAGACTCCTCCAGCAAGTCAGCCACAACAGCGGGATCGCCGACCATCCGTTCGCCATAGGCCAAGAGCCTCTTTCCCAACTGTTGCGCGGCTTTGAGGACTGCAGGATCAATCTCCCTCCCGAGTCGGTCTGCCGGGTTGAGCTGCATGCTTTCGTAAAAGCCTGATTCTCCCGCAGTCATATTGAGTACGCGATGCTGGCGTGGTCAGGCCATACAGCCTGCACGATATCCTGCACGATATAAAGAGGCCTAACTTTAGCGAAACCTCAACACGAAAACCAAGATCTTTTAATTTTCAACGTCAAATGTTGCTTGACGAGCGAAGTCAACAATTTAGGACTATTCAATGAAGACACCTAGACCCTGATCAGATTGCCGTTTATCTCCGACCAAGGTCACGCCCTCCTCAGCGCGCATCCGATGCAGCAACTCCTGGATTTGTTTGATGTCTGCCAAGCTTTCTTCAGCTACGCCTTCCACGCGTTCCTGGGATAGATATTTTTTCGTCGACGATAGTATCTGCACAACAACCCGCGCGGCAATCCAAGGACGAATCGGAAGTCGACGGCCGTGAACAACATGACGAATCCAGCGGAATTCACTGAGGTTTACGGAGTCCTCTGCGCGATTGCAGAATGAGCGGGGAGAAGATGGGCGGGCGAAATGTGAGCAGAGTCATTATCGGTTAAGGCGAGCGGTGCAGCAGGAGCGGATGCTGCGTGGCAGCCGGGACTCTGCCAGCGCACCGACACTGGCAGTTTCTGAAATATTTGTTGAGACGGCGAGGTGGAAGCAGCGCCTGGTGGAAAAGATGGCGTTCATAAAGAACTGGCGGAACGCCGCCTCTTGTCTTACGAGGGCGAGCGGGTCCAGGCAGACGCGGCAGTCTGGTAATGCCGATCGCAAGCGGCACACTTAAAGGATTTGCGACCCGAACGTCGCCCGCAGCGACGAGGAAAGGCCAGCTTGCTGCTCCTACACTCCAGGAACATTCAGGAGGTTTAGTGCTGCGGCCCGCGCTCCGGGACTGATTCTCAGTCATAAGCAGATTGCGCGTGGGATCCCTTTATCCCAGTAGCCTTTAGCAGAAAAATGGTAAGCAGTTTTCTTGCGTACGACAATCCAGTGCACCGATCCCGGTCGTCATCTCAGCGAGGCCGACAATTATCGCGAAGCGTAACCCCAGCGTTCGATGATTTTGCTTGAAGA
>Ga0126378_10000527_pt1 | contig 27971 bp, 20 predicted proteins | sample PanSoiMetPlot_23_FD_92587 | JGI IMG/M metagenome (GOLD analysis project Ga0126378, IMG submission 92587) | Tropical forest soil microbial communities from Panama - MetaG Plot_23 | ecosystem: Environmental > Terrestrial > Soil > Tropical forest > Bulk soil | place: Panama | collected 2016-02-17
ATGAGCACAGGCCTTTCGCCAATACCGGGCGGCCGCAAGCTGCAACTGAGCACTCGCCCGATTTTTGGCTGCGGGCAATCGGGGCCCGAGGCGGCTCGTCGAGCCGTCCGTCGAACACCACCTGACCCAGGGCGATCAGCCTATCCACTTGCGCCCGCGACAACTTCCGGCGGCGAGCGAACTCGACGAGCTTCGAATAGTAGGGGTCGTCGTAACTGGGCCCACCCGCGTTGCGAAACAGCTCGGCCAGCGACAGCTCCAGCGCCTCGGCGATTTGGAGCATCGTTTCATAGCTCGGGCTTCGCTCGCCTCGCTCCAACAGGGAAGCGAAGCTCACCGAGATGCCGCATCTCGAAGCAAACTCTTCCTGCGTCATCCCCTGCCGTTGGCGTAGAGAACGGATCCGCCGAGCCAAGAACTCGAGCGTGAGCTTTATCCGATCCGGCGCCAGGGCGGAGGGTCGCGTCTCAGAGGGGAGCTTGGACATGGTGAGGAAGGGTGGCCAGGAGCGGCAGATTTCGGGATTGGCCATGTTAGCTCATCCCGTTTGCTAAGATCTCGGTCCGTATCGCAGACGCAAGGGGTGAGCCATGAAGTCGGCCGATGCTGCCAACCATTACTTTCGCAAGGCGGCGCGGATGATGGACGTCGGTGCGCGAATCGAAACGCTGCTGGCAACCCCGCTGCGCGAAGTGAAAGTGCAGGTGCCAATCGAGCTGGACTCCGGTGAGATCCACACCTTCATCGGCTACCGCATCCAGCACGACAACAGCCGCGGTCCGATGAAAGGCGGCCTTCGCTACCACCCCGAAGTAGACCAGCAGGAGGTGGTTGCGCTGGCTTCGCTGATGACCTGGAAGACGGCGGTTGCAAATCTCCCTTTCGGCGGCGCGAAGGGCGGCATCACTTGCGACCCTTCCCACATGAGCCTGAAGGAAGTCGAACGCCTGACGCGCAAATTCGTGGATCAGGTGCAGGACGTGATCGGCCCTACCCAAGACATTCCAGCGCCGGACGTCAACACCAACCCGCAGGTGATGGCGTGGATCATGGATCAGTATTCGAAATATCACGGGCACTCGCCCGCGGTGGTCACCGGCAAACCGCTGGACCTGTACGGATCCAAGGGACGCGAAGCGGCCACCGGGCGCGGGCTGCTGTACATTTCGCGGCAGATTCTTCGCGACCTTGGCCTTTCGCTCAAAGGCGCGCGATTCGCAATTCAGGGCTTCGGCAACGTGGGAAGCCACGCAGCTCGGTTGATTCACGAGGATGGAGGACGGATCATCGCCATCTCGGACGTGCAGGGCGGCGTCCGAAATCCCGCAGGGTTGGACGTGGTCGCGCTCTTCGAGCACGTGAAGCAGCATGGGACGGTGAAGGGCTTCGGGGGCGGCACCGTTTGCTCGAATGAGGAGGTGATGGTTGCCGAGTGCGATGTGCTCATTCCGGCGGCGCTCGGAGGGATGCTGAGGCGCAGCAACGCAGCCGAGGTCCGCGCCCGCGTCATCATCGAGGGAGCGAATGGCCCCACCCTGCCGGAAGCGGACGAGGTTTTCGAGAAGCGCGGCATCCCGGTTGTGCCGGACATCCTGGCCAACGTGGGCGGGGTTACGGTGAGCTACTTCGAATGGGTTCAGAACCTGCAGCACCTGACCTGGGACGAGGACCGCGTCAACTCGGAGCTCGAGAAGGTGATGCGCGAGGCCTATGAGCGCGTTGGGCAAATCGCTCGAGCGCGAAAGACTTCCCTGAGGACGGCCGCCTATGTGCTGGCCATCGGCAGGGTGGGCAAGGCGACCGTGCTGCGCGGCATCTAATTCACAACCTCGCTCAAGCGATGAGCAGACGCCCTTTGCTGATGGACGAGATAGCGCGCTCGACGCACGTTTCCTGACAATCGGTGAAGTCGGAAACTGATTTATAGTCAAACGGCTACAGGATGAAACGCGGTCAGGTGTTCGAGCCTGGCCTGGTGATTGATGTCAGACATCCGCGTATCGATGAGGGAGTTTCGCTTCCTCGAAGAGAAGCGCAAGCTGGCCGCGCTCTCGCAGGCCGAAGAGCAGCGGTGGATCGAGCTTGGGCAAATGCTCGGCATCTTCGAGGCCAACCCTCATCCGCCCGCCCCCGAAGCTCAGCAGCCGCAGGGCTACTACGCCCAGGACGGCAACTGGTATCCCCGCGCCGGCTCGTTCCCGGCTCAGGCGTATCCGCAGTCCGCGGACGGCGAGGTTGGAGCCGAGACCTACGCCGCCGACGACTCGCAGATGGGCGAACTCAGCCGCTTCATCGACTCGCCAGCGGAAGGATACGCGGCGCATTCCAATTCGATGCCGAGCGGGTCCGATCAGCCGGCCCCAGGAGAGCACCCAGGATTCTCCCCGACTCCGTTTGCGTCCGCCGTTTACGCGGCGCCCGCCCCTGCCCTCGATCCCACGCGCGCTGAACCATCGGCTCCTTTTTTTCAAGATGGACTGACCACTCGCTCATCACCGGAGCAGCTCAACGGCGTTTCCGAGCCAAATCCGGATGAGGTGATGGAGGTCGATCCAAACGACGTCTTCCTCGTCGAGCAGGGCGAAAGCGAGAGGGCTTCACCGGGCGCCGACCACTCGGGACCGGCGCAAGCTGTCGCTGCCTCGGCCTCGCCCGAGCACTCCGCCGCCGATGGCAACGCGGTCGGGCAAAGCGATGCGACCCTTCCGTTGACTGAGAGCTTCGAGTGGATTCCGGCTTCCCCCCCGCCCCAGAACGCGATTCCCTTGGAGGCAGAAAAGCCCGAAATCGTGCAAACAAACGCGATCGGGGAGCCGCCGCGGGTTGACGAGGCCTCGGCCTCCGACTCGCCGGTCATCGACCTGCTCGATTCGGACGCAATGCAGGCGGAAATTGGAACGAGCTCGTGGGGGGAGCAGATTCCCCAGCCCGAGACGGTGGCCGCGGCGGAGACCGGCGTGGGCGATGCTTCTTCTGACGCCGAACGCCTCGAGGTCGAGCCGATTGCGCAGTGGACCAGAGAAGCGGAGGCATCTGCTCCGCCAGCCGGCTCCGAGGAGCCTGAGCCGATTGCGACCGAAGGGCCCCCCGAGGTCGCTGAATCATTCCCCAGCAATCCGTCGAGCGCGCCGCCAACGAGCGATGTCTCCAGCTCGGCATCCGGCTCGTCCAGCTTTCAATTCGTCCCGGCGACGAATTCTCAGGCGCAGGAGCAAGCAACGCCTGTGCAGATGCATACCTCTGCGGCTGAAACGGAGATCGCCCCGCAAGCGGACGACGCGCCCTCTTCGCCGCCTTTAAACGCTGCGGATGTCCAACCGAGCGGATGGCGGGACTCGCCGAGCGCCAACATGCCTTCCGTCCTCAGCAGCGAAGCGAGCCAACCTTCCGTCGTGGTGAGCGCGCAATTCGGAGACGGCAAAGACCTCCTCAGCAGCTCGTTCGTGCAAGGCGAGCGGCGCGTGGTCATTCACCTCCTCGATGGACAGGTGAAGCGCGGGGTGCTTCGAGACGTGGATCTGATGGCGAGCCACATACCGCTCGACTCGAGCACCGGCACCTTGGACAACATTCCACTCGATCGCATCAAAGCGATTTTCTTCATGGTCGCCCCCGGTTCGCAAAAGCCCGTTCTCCAGGGCCAGAGAATCCGATTGACCTTTCAGGACGGGCGCGAAGTGATCGGGTTCTCGACCGATTACAAGACGAGCGATGCGGGATTCTTCGTCACCCCTGCCGATGCGCGCACCAACACGGAGCGGATCTACGTCTTGCGCTGGAGCATTTCGTCGATCGATGAACAGTGAGCCCGTTGTGCACTCACCGGGAGGCTGCGCGCTTGCACACAGCGCGATCCGTCAGTGGAGGTACCGGTCCGAGTCTCGGCTGGTGTTGCGATCCTTGGTGATTACCCGCAGGTGTTTGGAGCGGGCGCGAAACTGCCGCTGAAACCGCCACGATTGGAATCGCAGCAGCCAAACCCTTGGGCTTCCCAGCTTGAGGTACCCAGCTACCAAGGCGATGCCGAGCATCTCCGGAAGCACCGGGCGCACGTCGCGTTCGAAGGCCGCATGCAATAACACAAACCCGACGCCGATCAGTGCAAACACGTTACCAGAAACTGCCACTCCCCAGAAATTGGTTTGTCCGCGTCCATAGGAAAGGCCATAGCCAACCCAGACGATGGTTCCCATCACCCACGCACCATAGAACGCGTGCGCGCGAATGCTGCTTACGGGCAGGGCTGTTAATACAGTGATTACCGCGGCGCCGATCGTGCATCCCAAGATTACCCACGCAAGTCTCTTGGGACCCCAGGTCATTTCGAGCGACGATCCAATCGACCACACCACCAGCGCGCCGAAAATCACTCCCAAAGGGTCGCTTGCGACGAAAGCGTAGGTGATCAGCTGCCAGAGCGCCCCGCTGAGCACTGCGCCCGGAACGAGCAGCAGCACGTCGCTGCGGGACACAAAGAAGATAACCGAGCCGGCGATCAGCGCGATTGCGAGCTTGGCCGAAAGCGAGCGAATCCGGAGCCAATCCGCTCCCACACCGCGCATTCTTCGCATCAAGTCACCTCCAACCCGGCTGCGCGCCGCGAGTTGGCCGACCCGTGAGCCTCTTTCCCAACCACGCACACGTTGATTTGTTCCTTCGGCTGCATCGGTGACCGCCTCGGTCTCAGCTCTTCTGCCGATAGAAAAGCGTGATCGTCAGGCAGTGAAACTCCTTGTCCGAGGACTGGGTGACCACCTTGTCGACGATCTCCGCGTTGGGATTCTCCTTCAACCACTTGGTGATGTTCTCGCCCATCATTTCCCGGTCGCGCGCAAGCGTCGTCGAGAAAACCTTGATCCCTGTAAACTGGTTGCCACCGCCCATGAGTGCCCTCGCTCAATCTCTCACCGTTTAACGCCAATTCGCAGGTGCGGCAACCGGCCCGGCTCAAGCGCGAGCAGAAGGCCCCGGAGGCCGGCCGCCCTCCTGACCACTTCCGCGGAACTTTTCCACTACCGCGATGATTTCTCCTTCGCTCAGCGTCGTGGGACAGGATTTCGCGAGCGTCAGAATCTCCTTGGCCAGCTCGTCGTTGAAGGCGATGCCGCGCAACTCGAGCCAATACTTCACGTTGCTCATTCCACTCATGTGCCCGATCTCGATCTCCTGCTGACGCCCGAACTGCCCGGCGGGGACGCCCGAGTAGACGCGATCCGCGAGCCAGTCATCCCCTCGCGCCTTGGCCTTGACGATCGCCGCGGCGTGAACCCCGGTCGCCGTCCGGAAGGCGTCCGCTCCCGAGAGCGGGTAGTTGCGGGGGATGGGAAACTTGCAGGCCTCGGAGATCTTGCGGACGTAGCCGACGAGATTTCGCAGGTCGTAATCGATCCACCCCATCAGCTTCAGATTCAGCAGGAGAAGATCCATCGACGTGTTGCCGACCCGCTCGCCAATTCCCAGTCCGCAAGCATGGACCCGATGGGCGCCCGCCTGCAGCGCCGCAATCGCATTGCTCACCGCAAGAGCGCGATCGTTGTGGCCGTGCCAGTCAATTCTCACGCCTGCTCCAATTGACGCGATCAGCTCGCGCGTCCACTCGATGAGCGCGCGAGTCCCGGCGGGCGTAGCGTGGCCGACCGTGTCGCACAGCACCAGCCGCGTCGCTCCGTGGTCAATCGCATTCCTGAAGAGCCGATCGAGGTTTTGCGGGGACGAACGAGTCGTATCCTCGGTGACGTACGAGACTTCAAGCCCCTCCTTGATCCCAAAATCGATCGCTTCGGTGGATGCCCGCAGGATGAAATCGAGATCCCAGGACTCGGCGTACTGGCGGATGGGGGATGAGCCGATGAAGGTGTAGAGGACGATCTTCTGGCCGCTCCTCTGCGCCGCTTCAGCCACCGGCTTGATGTCCGACAGAACCGTGCGAGCGGCGCAGTTTGGCTCCAGCTCAAGCTTGCGGCTCGCGATGTGTCGGGCCAAGGCGACGACGTCGTCGAATGCCCGCTTTCCGGCGCCGGGAAGCCCGATGTCCACCGAGCGAATGCCGAGGCTCTCCATCAGCTCCAAAAGCTCGAGCTTGTCCGCCAGCGGCGGGTCCGTCACCGAAGGCGACTGCACTCCGTCCCGCAGCGACTCGTCGTCGAAATCGAAGGGCTGCGCAGGCTTCGGCGCCGACTGGAATTGGTTCCAATCGAAGACGATCTCCGGCTCGGAGCGCGCCGCGTTGCTCATCCGCGCGCCGCTCGGCGGGCTTGACAGCCCATCTCGTCGCGGCAGGAGGGACCGATCCCTTCAGGATGAGCTCCGAGCGGATTCTTGTCCGATTCCTCCGCGCCGCAGAGTACGCACTTTCGCTTTCGTTGTCGCCGCTCGGCTCGCCTTTGCTCTGCGATCGCCTTGGCCTTTTCGCGCGCGCTCTTGCCGTCTGCCTCGTTCGTCATCTGCCTGTATCTCCGTTCTGCCGACTCAGAGCGCCTCGACCAACACCGCGATCCCCTGCCCGCCGCCGATGCAGGCAGCCCCGATACCATAGCGTGCGCCGCGGCGCTTGAGCTCGTAAAGCAAGTGCATGGTGATGCGCGCCCCCGACGCAGCGAGCGGATGGCCGACGGCAATTGCCCCGCCATCCACATTCGTCTTGTCGCGCGGCAAGCCAAGCTCCTTTTCCACCGCGAGGTACTGGGGCGCAAAGGCCTCGTTGACCTCGATCAGGTCCGCATCTTGAATGCCCATCCCGGCGCGCTCCAGCAGCTTGCGGATGGCAGGTGCCGGGCCAATTCCCATGATGCTGGGCTCGACGCCGGCGGTCGCCCAGTTCACCAGCCGCCCAATCGGCGCAATCCCCTTCTTCTCTGCCCAGCTTCGCGTGGACATCACCGCCGAGCCCGCGCCGTCGCTGATTCCCGAAGCGGCACCCGCGTGCACCACGCCGTCCTTCTTGAAAATCTTCGGGAGCTTCTTCAGTCCTTCCAGCGTCGTGTCCGGCCGATTGTGCTCGTCGCGCTCGAAGGACACCGAGCCCTTCTTGGACTTGATCTCCACCGGGGCGATTTCCGCCTTCAACCTTCCCGCCTCCTGCGCGGCGGCAAAGCGCTTCTGCGAAAGAACTGAGTACTCGTCCACCTGCTCCTGTGAAATCTTGTATTGCACGGCGAGATTTTCTGCAGTGATCGCCATCGGGGTTCCGCTGTAGCTGTCGGTGAGCGCGCTCCACAGCGAATCTTCGAGTTGCCCTTTGCCCAGAGGTATTCCCCAGCGCGCGCCGCGGATGATGTGAGGAGCCTGGCTCATCGACTCGGTGCCGCCCGCCAGAACGACTTGCGCCTGCTCGGTGAGCATCAGCTCCGCGGCGCTCACGAATGCTTGGAAGCCAGAGCCGCAAAGGCGATTGACTCCCAGCGCTGGGACGGGCACTGGAACCCCGGCTCGCAGCCCAGCGTGTCGAGGCAAGTAGATGGCGTCCGCCGACGTCTGAACGACGTTTCCATAGACGACGTGCTGGACGTCCTCCGGCGAGACCCGCGCTTGCGCGAGAGCGGCCTTGGCCGACTCAACCGCGAGATCCGTTGCAGTCAGGTCCTTTAGAGAGCCGCCGAAGGTACCGAACGCGGTCCGCTTCGCGCTCAAAAACCAGATTTCCTCAGTCTTCGAAATCGATTTCATAGAGTCCTCCTTTAACGACGACCAAACAACGCCGCCGCCAGGATGCCCAACGTCCCGGCTGTCCAGACCAGGCCGTGAAGGTTCTGGTGGCGGATCTCACTCCGGCCCGGCCCCGAGAACCAGGCTTTGGCTGCTGCCAACCTGCCCTCCTGGGTATATTCGCCCACCGGACCCATCGGCTCAACGCGCCTGAGGTGCGCTCGATAAATCCGCTCGGGCGGAAACTCCTCCAGCGCGCCGGCGAGGTAGACGCCGGGGACTTCTTTCGCCGGCCTTGGGTAGTTCGCGGTGATCACGAAGCCGCGGTTCTGCGTCATCGTCAGGTAATAGAGGTGAGGCCTTTCGCTTGTCGACAAGAAAAGAGTGGCAAACGCCTTGTCCGCGGGATTCGCAAACTCGTAGAAAACAGTTGGTGCAGCGAGCACCGGTTTTTCGCGCCGGCTGCCGATCGATGAGAACCCGAGCCGGGCGAGCTCGCGAGCAAGAGGGGCGAGCGGCTGGGGAAGCTGCATTCGGTCGGGCGGGTCTTCGGAGTCGAGCGCGAGGGTGGCAGGAGCAATGCACAACACCGCCCGCCAGAGGTTCTTGTAGAGCACCACCAGGACCAGGGCGAGGGCAGCGAGCGGAACGAGCGCGTCGAGAGGCTGACTCACGCTACCTCACGCAGTCCCCAGGGCCTCGAATACCTGCGGCCCGAGGCTCTTGATCGCCGGCACCAGCCCTCCCTGTTGTTGCAAGGCCTGGACAATCGGGCTGGGTTTTTCCGCCTTGAATCGACGACCGCTGGGCAGATGGATCACTTCGCCCGCGCCCAGGTTGATCGACAGCTCGTCCCCTTCGCTGGCCAAGGCGTAGAAGGAATCGTCGCGGACGACGAGGTACGGAAGAGCCTCATTGACGAGGTTTCGCTTGTGGATGAAAGCGTAGCTCTTTGCCACGACCGCCTGGATTCCCGCGCCGATCAGCGCCCAAACCGCTTGCTCGCGCGAGCTGCCCGAGCCCCAACCTTCGCCGGCGACGACGATGTTTTGACCCTGCTGCGCTCGCTTCGCGAACTCGGGACGCACGTGGTGGAAGGCGCGATCCCCCAGCTCCTCGAGCTTGGTCAAGTGGCAGAATTCGCCCGGGATTATCGCATCGGTGTCGACGTGATCTCCGAAGCGCTGCACGCGGCCGGAAACGGTTCGCCCGCGCGAGAGATCCGAGCTTGCGGCATGCGCACTCTGAGCGGCGGAGATAGACAGGCTCGGCTCGCTGATTCGAATCTCCGGCGCGCGCGCTCGGGCGTTTCTCAAGAGCAGCTGCTCGTATCGCTGGCGGTCAATCCGATCGATCAGCGGCCGAGGGTCGGCGACCTTCATGTCCACCGAAGAGGAAGCCACCGTCGCCGCGGAGGCGAGCCAGGCCAGGGACCCGGCGCCCATCCGGTTCTCGTAATTGCGATTTTGGGAGGAGAGCCACACTTCCCCCGGCAGCGCCTTTTCCGAGGCCACGCCCAAGCACATCGAGCATCCCGGCGCGCCGATGCGAAAACCAGCCCGCTGGTAAATCTCCCAAAGGCCGCCGCTCTGCATTCGAGTCTGAATCCCCAAATCGCCGGGGACGACGAGGCGGGTTCGCGAAGGGGCAATCGGCTGGCGACCCTTCATCGCCTGCTCGAGCACCAGCGCGCCGAGCACCAACTCCTCCTCCGTGGTGGTGCAGGCCCCGATGAAGCAGCCGTCGAGCGGCATTCCGATCGCCGCTTCGACTGGCGTCACGTTGTCCGGAGAGAACGGCTTGGCCACCAGCGGTCCCAAACGGGCGAGATCGATCGGATGCTGCTCTAGGTAGGGCGCGTCCGCGTCCGCGCGGAACAGCAGCGCCTCCGTGTTGTCGCTCGGCCGATTTGCAAGCCAGGCGGCGACCACCTCGTCAGCCTCGAAGATGCCGTTCAGGCCGCCGAACTCCGCGGTCATATTGGCGATCGTGAAGCGCATGTCGGTCGAGAAGGAACGCACCGACTCCCCGCGGTACTCGACCGAGCGCTCCATCGCCACCGTGTTTCGCCCGAGGTCGCCGAGCGTCTTCAAAATCACGTCCTTCCCCCCGATGCCGAAGGGCGGTTGCCCCCGATACTCGATGGCGATCGCCTCCGGCACCTCGATCCACGATTGGCCGAGGACCATCGCCGCCGCGACGTCCGCACCTCCCAGCCCGATGGCGAACGCGCCCAGCCCTCCGTGCGAAGAGGTGTGCGAGTCCGCTCCGAGCACCACCTGACCCGGCTGCACCAGGTCGCGATAGAACTTGGTGTGCAGGATGGTCTGATTTGCGTCGTAGAAATGGCGAATCTTGCTTTCCTGCGCGAAATCGCGCGACAGCTTCGCCAGCCGCTGCGCGCGCGGATCCGACGCCAGGGTCACTGGATCGACGGTGTGGTCGACCGCGAGGAAAAACCGCTCCGGATCGTGAATCCTCGGGCGCCCCAGCGCCTGGTAGGTGCGGTCCATCCCATTCCACGCCAGCTCGCTGGCGATGGTCCAATCGACCCGGATCTGCAGGATGTCGCCCGCCTGGACGTAAGGCCTGGTCAGGCCCTTCGCGTGGTGCGCCAGTATCTTCTGGGTCAGCGTCATCGGTCTTCGACTGAGCATGCACAACCTATGGCAATGTCCGCGCGAGCGAGCAAGCGGATCCCAATTCTCCTCTGCAAAGCGTGCAAATCAAAGCGGGACCGCCGAGGGCCGGTTGCCTACGCGGCGCGGGCACCAGTGGTTAGCCGCGGCGCTCCAACAACCCAGAGAGGTTGGCAATGACCTCATCGGCCGCCTCGCGGGTAGAGAGCTTCCCACCGACGTCGACCGTCCCCTTTCCGTCCAGGATCGACTTTCCCACCGCGCGTTCGAGCAACTTGGCCTCCGCGGCGTGGCCGAGCTCCGCCAGCATCAGCGCAGCAGTCAGAAACATCGCCGCCGGGTTGACGATGCCCTTGCCGGCGATGTCGGGAGCCGAGCCATGGACGGGTTCGAACAGAGGCGTCGAATCGGGATTGAGATTCGCGGACGCCGCTAGGCCAAGGCCTCCGCTCAAGGCCGCTCCCAGATCGGTAAGAATGTCCCCGAACAAGTTGGTCGTGACGATGACCTGGAATGACTCCGGCCTGAGCACAAGCTGCATCGCCAGCGCGTCGATGTAGAAATGGCCTGCCTGGATGGCCGGGTACTCGCGCGAAACTTCTTGGAAGGTGCGCTTCCAAAGCTCGTGCGCGGGAATGGCGTTTGACTTGTCGGCGAGCGCCACCCGGGACTTTCCGTTCTCCCGAGCCCAGGCAAAGGCGGCTCGAATGATTCGTTCCACTCCCTTGCGGGTGTGGATCTCCTCCGCGATCGTCACCTCGTCCGCGGTGCCCTTTTTGAACGAACCGCCGATCGCGTTGTAGATGCCCTCGGTGTTCTCGCGGAAAACGACGAAGTCGATCTCCCGGACGCCTTTGCCGATCAGCGGCGAGAGCGAATCCGCGAGCAGTCTGCAGGGGCGAAAGTTGATGAACAGGTCGAGTCCAAAACGCAGACCGAGCAAGATCTCGCGGGCGTGTGCCTGATCTTTGACCCGCGGATCGCCGACGGCGCCGAACAGAATGGCGTCGTAGCTGTTGCGGAATTGATCGATCTGCCCCGGCGGTAGGCCGACGCCGGTTTTCAGGTAACGCTCGGCGCCGAAATCGAAGTGCTCGAAGGCGAGCTCGAGCTTGCGCGTGCGATCGATCAGCTCGAGCGCGCGCAGGGCTTCGCGCATCACCTCGATCCCAACTCCGTCGCCCGGAATCACCGCGATGCGCGCCATGCTCTTGCCTCCGATCGAAGCCCCTCAAGCGTGGAGCAGCGAGATGGGCGGGACGGTCTCCCCAGTATGAGCTCGAAGCCGAAGGTACTGCCGGTACTCGCACTGGACGGTCAAGAGGTCCGAGCTTTCGATGGCCGTGTCGGCCTTCGGGCTCAAGACCTCCGCCGCCTCGCTGCGCTTGAGCGTAAGCGTCAGGGCGCCGAATTGCTCCTGCAAAGTAAGCAGCGTCATCCCAGGAAGCCCCTTGCGCGCCACAATCTGCGAGACGACCATCAGATGGCCGCCAACCTGGAAGGAGTGGATGATTCGGGGATCCAGCGCGGCGAGCGCCATCGGGGGAGCGGCGAGCGCAGAGCTGGAGAGCGCCTCTGCCTTGAAGGTGTCGCGCACCTTGCTGACCAGATCGTCGTCGAACAAGCGGATCACCAACCGGATCTCCGGATTGAGGCGGCGGGCGTCGAGCGCCACGTTGAGGTTCGCCAGGTCATCGTCGGTGGCACAGACGATCGCGGCAGCCCGCGGAATGTTCGTCCGGACGAGGCACCCGGGGCTTTTGATATCGTCGATCAGCACCGGCACCTTTTGATCTCGGAGAACGGTGACGAAGGCGGCGGCCTGGTTCTTTTCAATCACCACCACCTCGCGATCCAGCGCCAGCAATTGAACGGCGACGCGGTAACCGACCCGGCCCGCGCCGCAAATGACGATGTGATCCTTGAGACTGTAGCTGATCACTCGGATCCACTCCTTGTCGTCGCGGTGTTTAGCGAAGTACAGATAAGTGAAGCGGACGATGCCGTCCACCACGACGGCGATTCCAAAAGGCGGGATGATTAGGTTCAGCGCCTCGAGAAAAAAGTTGTCGACGTAGGGAAGCGACGGCTGGCCGAAAAGCAGGAAATAGACGTGGTGGATCGCTTGCCCGTAGTGGATCGCGCTTCCGTCCGGCCCGACGTAGAGCCAGACAAACAGCAGGGGTGCGCAGATGAACAAGATGCCCGCCAAGATCAGGGTAATCTTGAAGCGCGCGAGCAGTGCGGCGAGGTAGCGCAGATCTGCAGCCACCCGACGTCGCGGACCGGCCATGGACGCGACTTTACCCTAGGTCGCGGTGGTCGTCAGCGCAGTGGTTGCAGCTTGCCGCGCCTTCCGCTTCTCGATCATCCAGGCCGCAAGAACGCCGAGCTCGTAGCAGAGCACCATGGGTCCGGTCATCAGCGCCAAATTCACCGCGTCCCCGGTGGGAGTAATGACGGCGGCGAGGATCAAGCAGACGACGAACGCATGGCGCTGGTATTTCATCAGGAATCGCGCTTTCACCAAGCCGATCATCGACAGCACGGCCATCACTAGCGGCAGCTCGAAGATGATGCCGAAGGCCAACAGGAGCAAGAGCACCAGAGAAAGCTGCTCGCGCATCGTCAGCATCGGCCGCGTCCAATTCTTCGCCTCGTATACCGCTTTGGCGCGGGCGAGCTGCTTTTCCAGACTCCAGAGATCGCCCACGGCGCCCGACGACAATCCGCCGACGCCGCCGAGCAGAACTGCGGCATCTTCGATGGATTTCGAAGCCCCGCTGAAATCGCCTTTGCCGTACAACTCGACGGCCTTCTGATGTTCCTCCACCGCGCGCCGAAGCACCGAGCGCCCTGAAGGGCCGGCTCCCTGGTAAAGGGCGTCGATCACCTTGCCCAGCGAGTCCAGCTCGGCGGAAAGGACGACGCCTTCCTGCGACGCCAAACCCTTGGTGCTGACCTGTGACACCGCGTCGGACAGCTCGGTTCCCGCCGACTTGACCAGCTCCTGGGCGCGATTGCCGTCGCCAACCCTGACGAAACGAAGCGCGTCCTGTTCCCTCAGCCGCGCTTTGTCGAGCTTTTGGCTGAGCTCGGTCGCGACCTCGTCGTTGAGCAAAAACTGGAACATCGTGGGAAGCATGACGAAGTAGCAGAACAATGCGCCGGTCATGAATGCCAGTGAGCCAAGAAGCACGAAGGGCGCCGCCATCTTCTTTTCCTTCTCATACAGGCCGGGCGCGACGAAACCCCAGATCTGCCAGAGTATCACCGGCGTGGTGAGGAAGAGCCCGCAGTAGAGGCCGACCTTCATCAGCACGTTCAGCTCTTCGATGCCGGAAGTGTAGATGAGCGAGCGATTTCCGGCGGGCAATGCGCTGAGCACCGGCTTCATCAAGATCCCGAAGATCGGTTTGGCGAAGATGAGCGAGGCCAGACCAAGCACCAGCACCGCGATCGTGCACTTGATGAGCCGCGAGCGCAGCTCGGCCAAGTGCTCGAAGAGGCTCATTCGAAGTTCATTTTGCACGCGGAGTCGGCTCCTGCTGAGGGGTGGCGCCGCTCGGCTCGGGGCTTGCGGACTCGTGCGCGGCCGACGCCTCATCTGAAGCGCTGTGCGCTGGCTCGAGCTGCCCTCCGGTCGATGGAATCAGCCCGTTCGCCTCGGCGGCGTGGTATTCCGCGTCGTACAGCTCGCCCGTCATCCCGCTCGGAGCCGAGCTTGGCGGCGGTTCAGGCACTGCAGGGGGAGGCAGAATCGTCTCCGCGGGCTCCGTCGAGCTCGGCCGTGGCAAGGCTTGCGCATTGGAGGCAGCGGGCCGGTCGGCCACTTCGGAGACGGAGCTGGAAACGGTCTCCCCGACCTTCTGAATCTCCTGGTCCATTTGATAGAACTCGCGTTCGACCATCGTACGGACCTCATCCGTTTGGCGACGGAACTCCCGGAGGAATTTCCCAAAGCCGCGAGCCAGCTCCGGAAGGCGCTGCGGTCCCAGGAGCAGCAGCGCTGCGAGGAGTATGATCGCCAGCTCGACACCACCGATGTTGAACATGTTCCGCTCACCATTCCCGGAATCGCTCGCCCGGGCCAGCACTCGAACCCTCGAGCCGCTTACGTCTATTCCGTTTCCGAGTGGGATCCAACCCACCTGGCTGCTTTTATCGCGCTGGCGCGCCGGGTCCGCAACTCGGACTGGGGGGACCGGCTGATTGCCCGGGCCCGGTCTGACCCTCGATTCAACGACGCCCGATCACCCGGCCGCAGAGAGTTATACGCGATACCTGCGGACCTCCGCTCGCAGTACCTCCGCTTGGTGCTTGAGCGAGACGATGGCTTCCTCGAGTTGCCGGACCGAGCGCATCTGGTGACCGGAGACGGACTTGATCGCCTCGACTGCCTTGAGAACCTGCTCGGAGCCCAGCGTTTGATCCTTCTGCGCTTGGTTGAGATGGGTAACCATCTCGTTGATGCTCTGGATCGCCTTGGTGATTTGCTTCGAGGCGCGCGTCTGCTCCTGGCTTGAGCGCTGTACGTGGTTGGTGATCACCTTCATCTTCTCGGCGCTCTTCATGATCTGCTCGGTGCCCTTCGCTTGCTCGTTGGACGCGTTGCTGATCTGCTGAACCGTTTCCGCGATTCGCTGGATCGCACCGGTCACCTGCTTCGAGCCCCGCGCTTGCTCCACGGTGGCGCGGGCGATCGCTTTGGTCATCGTGGTGCACTTGTTGGCTGAGCCGAAGATTTTCTTCAGCGCGTCTTCCGCTTCGCGGCCGAGCTGAACGCCCTCTTCCACGTTTCGAACGCCCTGATTCATCACCGCCGCGGCGTTGCGCGATTCGTCCTGGACGCTCCGGATGACCTCGGCGATCTCCTTCGTCGAAGCTCCGGTGCGCTCCGCCAGATCCTTGATCTCCTCCGCCACCACCGCGAAGCCCTTCCCGTGCTCCCCCGCTTGGGCGGCGATGATCGCCGCGTTGAGCGCCAGCAGATTCGTTTGGTCCGCCACGTCGTCGATGACTCCGAGGATATTTCCGATCTCTGAAATCCGCTTGCCCAGGCTTTCAATCACGCTGGATGCGGTGCGCGAGGAGTCCTTGATCTTGTCAATTCCGGCGAGCGTCTTTCGCAGCGACTCCACGCCGATGTCGGCGTCGGTCGAGACCTGCTCAGACAAGCGCGCCGCTTCATTGGCGTTCATCTCCACCTGACTGATGGAGACATCCATATGGCTCATCGAGGTGGAGGTCTCCTCGGTCGATGCGTAGAGGTCCTGGATGTTCTTCGCCACCTCCTTGATTGAGAAGATCATCTCCTCGATCGCAGCCGTCGTTTCCTCCACCGAGGCGGCCATCGCCTGCACGCTCTCTGAAACCTCTTCGTTGGTGGCCGCCATTTCAGTGATCGACGACCGGCTTTCCTCAGCGCTCTTGTAGAGCACCTCCACGTTCTGGGCGATGCCGCGAAGCGAGCTCATCACTTGCACCATCGAGGTGGACGTTTCCTCCACCCGGGACAGGGCCGTGGACGCTCCCGAGGAGACGGTGGTTCCGGTGAGCGAGAGCTGCTCGATGACCTGCGCCACCGCTTCGGACACGCCGCGTATGCGGCTGAGCGTGTCCCGCAGGCCGGCGCCGATGCGGTTGAGCGCCTCCGCCATGCTCCCCAGCTCGTCCGCGCTGGCGCGCTCCACGCGCCCGGTGAGGTCCGCATCCGAGAGCTTCGAGGCCATGGCCATCATCTGAGTCAGTGGGCGCAAAATAAAAACGCGCGAAATGGCCCACACCAAGGCGAGGAAGACGGCGCATCCGATCACCAGCGCGACCAGGACGGTGCGCCGCAGCACGCGCAAGACTTCGTCCACGCTTTGCCGGTCGGTCTCCACCAGGATGTATCCCATCGAGGAGCCGGTGAGGGAAAAAGGCTCAGCGACGACGATGTGCCCGTTGGGGCGAACCATGCGCACCGGATGTCGTTGGCGGATGAATTCGTCGACGATTTGCTCGGTGTCGCGAACGTCGCCGCCGAGCGTCTGGGCGATCGGTCGCCCTTCTGGCCCGAGGATGATGATCGAGCGGACATCGGGTTCAACCTGGGCGATTTCGGTCAGCTTGCGCGATTCCGCTTCGTCGTATTCGGTGCCCTTGAGGGTCGAACGGTGCTTGACATCGCGGGCGATCGCGTCCGCGCGCTCGACGAGCTTCTCTGTTAAGTAGCTCTCAACCTGTTGGGGGACGACGTAGTAGAGCGTGCCCAGAATCACCAACAGCGCGAGCGTGAAGGAACCAAAGATCGCCCACTTCAAGCCCACTCTGTGAATTTGAAAGGGCAAGGCTTTCCGGGCGACGCCGACTGGAAAAAGGTGAGTATAACCGGGATTGTTGATCATGAGCTCCGGCAAAACAGTGATCTTCTTTGACCCTGTGTTCCTGCGTCATCAGCCGGGTAGCGGGCACCCCGAGTCGCCTAAACGCCTGGAACACATCATGGATATGCTCGAGAAGGTGCCGCTGGCCGGAATCGAGATGCGGCAGCCCCGCGCAGCGACGCCGGAAGAGATCTCCTATGTCCACACCGACGCCCATCGCCGGCGGTTGGAACAGCTCTCCGGTGCATCGGCGCAGCTCGATCCGGATACCGCCGTCTCCCCCGACAGCTACGCCGCCGCACTACATGCGGCCGGCGCTGCGGTGGAGGCGGTGAGCGAGGTCTGGGAAGGGCGGGCCAAGAATGCCTTCGCGCTCGTTCGTCCTCCAGGTCACCACGCCGAGCCTTCGACCGCGATGGGATTTTGCCTCTTCAACAACGTGGCGATCGGCGCTGAGGCTGCGATGCGCAAGGGAGCGGAGCGCGTCTTGATATTGGACTGGGACGTGCACCACGGAAATGGAACACAGGATTTCTTTTACGCGAGGCGAGACGTCCTCTATCAGTCTCTGCACCAGTTTCCGTTCTATCCGGGCACCGGAGCCGCCGGCGAACGAGGCACCGGGATCGGCGAGGGCTTCACGGTGAATTGCCCGCTGCCGGCGGGGCAGGCGGACACGGACTACGGCGCGGTGTTCAACGATCTGCTCCTTCCCATCGGGCGATCCTTTTCGCCCAACCTCGTCCTCGTTTCAGCGGGCTTCGATCCGCACGAGGCCGACCCGCTCGCCGAGATGCGGGTGACGGAGCGCGGCTTTGCTGCGATGTGCACCGCCGTTCGTCAACTCGCCGAAGAATGCTGCGGCGGGAAGCTGGTGCTCCTGCTCGAGGGCGGCTATCACCTGAACGCGCTCGCCCGATCCGTTCACGGATGCCTGGAGATCCTGACCGGCAGCACCGATGACTTTCCCACCGGGGTGTCCGCCGCGACTCGCGCCGCGCTCAAAGAGAGCCGCGACGAGCTCCGTAAATTCTGGAAGCCCCTCTCCTCCGGTGCGGCGCCGCACAGAGTCTAGTTCGGCAGCTGAAGGAAACTCTTCGCGTCGGGCTGGTTTTTCTCGGGCTGCTTCTCGCGCGGCTCAGTTCCGCTCTTGAACCACATCTCGGCCACGAACTTGCTGGCCGCCGATGCGACCTTCCCTGTCTTCGTATCGACGGGAAGCTGAAGCAGGTCCAGGCCATCCGGCGGCGCGAATTCCGGTTGTGGTCTCGCCAGCAGCGCCTGCTTCATATAAGCGAGCCACATCGGGAGCGCCGCGCGCGCGCCGGTTTCGAACTTGGCCAGCGGGTGCGGGTTCAAGTCGTAACCGACCCAGCTCACCGCCACCAAATCCCGCGTGAAGCCAGCGAACCAGGCATCGAACGAATCGTTGGTGGTTCCCGTCTTTCCCGCAGCGGGCTTGCCCAGGCGCTGGGCGGGCGCGCCGGTTCCCTCCCGCACCACGCTGCGCAACAGATCGAGGACGATGTAGCCCGTTTCCGGGCTCATCACCTGCTCGCTGCGCTCGAAGAGGCGCGCGTACCCCGCTGCAACGCGGTCCTGCAGCGGAGCCCAGGCGTCGTCGTAGGCGGTGTGATCTTCGAGCGTGCGCCCAAAGCGGTCCTCGACCTTGCGGATGTAATAGGTCTTCCTCTTTTCGCCCATCCGATTGAAGGTCGCGTACACGCTCGCAAGCTCGAACGGGTAGACGCAGGACGAGCCCAGCGCCGCGGAGAAGTCCTGGTTCATCGGCGTCGACAGGCCGAGCTTTTTCGCCCAGTCGGCCATCGTCTTCACCCCCACCGCCTGGAACGTCTTCACCGCAGGGATGTTCATCGAGTTGACGATCGCTGTGCGCAGCAGGACGTCGCCCTTGAATCCTTCTTTGGCAAAGTTCTCCGGCTTCCAGCGAAGCTGGGTGTCCGGGTCATCGAACACCACCGGGCTGTCGACGATCGGCGTTGCTTCAGTCCAGCCGAGATTCTCGATCGCCGCTGAGTAGACCAGCGGCTTGTAGGCACTGCCGGGCTGGCGACAGGCTTGGAAGGCGCGATTGTACTCGTTCGCGTCGAAGTCGTAGCCGCCGACCATCGCCACGAGGTACTGGCGGTGCGGGTCGATCGAAACCAGAGCACCCTGAAGCTCGGGTTCCTGCTCCAGCCGGAAGAGCAGCGCGTTCTCCGGCAGATCCTTCTCCAGCTTCGCCAAACGCTGCTCCCTGTCGTCGGTCAAGTCCTTGGCGGCCACCGCGCGGACCACGATCAGGTCGCCCACGTGCAGCGCGCGATTCACCGACGAGATGAACGCAGACGGATAATAGGCCTCGGGGTTGAGCTTGCGCGCCCAGCGCATCCCCAGGAGTGGAAGCTTGCCCTTCTCGGCGCCGATGTGGACATCCGCCGACAGCCCGTCGGGATCGATGGCCGAGACCAGTGCGACGTAGAATTTCCCCTCCTCGATCTTCTGGCCGCTCATCACCTTCTTGCTTTTTTCGACGAACGCGTCCCTCTCCGCCGCGGTCGCCAATTGCATCAGCGGCCCGCGGAAGCCTTGCCGCTTGTCGACCGCGAGCAGGTCTCGCAGCACAGCTTCCTGCGCTGCCCGCTGACGCTCGGATTCCATCGTGGTGAAAATGTTCAGGCCTTGGTTGAGCAGCGTCGGGTTGCTGTAGCGATCCACCACATCCTTGCGGACCTGCTCGACGAAGTAGGGAGCGAACTCGTGGAAGACGTCCTCCACCGGGTAAACCTGCACTTCGGCAGCCCTGGCGCTGTCGTGCTCCTCTTTGGAGATCATCCCCTCCTCCAGCATCCGGCGAAGGACATACGCCCGGCGCTTCTTAGCCGCTTCGGGATTGAGGAACGGCGAGTAGCGCGAAGGCGCTTGTGGCAGGCCGGCGATCAGCGCCATCTCCGCCAGGGTGAGGTCCCGAACGTCTTTGCGATAGTAGTTCTCCGCCGCCGCCTTCACGCCGTAGGCGTGATGCCCGAGGTAGACGTTGTTCAGATAGAGGTAGAGGATCTCCTCCTTGGTGAGCTGGCGCTCGAGGCGCATCGCGAGAATGGCTTCCCTGATTTTGCGGGTGAGGCTCTTCTGCGTGCCGGTGCGGTAACCCTCGGCCGAAACCAAGACCGCTTTGGCGGTTTGCTGGGTGAGCGTGGAGCCGCCCTGGACCGAAGCCGATCCGCTGGCCTTTTTGAGCAGCGTCTTGACCGCCGCTCGCGCCGTTCCCAGCAGATCGATGCCCATGTGATCGAAAAAGTTGGCGTCCTCCGAGGCAATGAACGCCTGAACGAGGCGCTTGGGGATCTGCTCGTAGGGCATCACCTTGCGGCGCTCGTTGTAGAACTCGCCAGCCAGCACCACGTCGTCGGTGAAAATTTCGGTGACGATCGGCGGCCGGTAGTCCTCGACGGACGGTATGTCCGGCAGCCCGCGGGAGAAGTGGTAGTAGAGCGCCGCACCGAAGATCGCCAGCCCGGTCGCACCGGTCAGGGACGCCCAGGCTGACAGGATGCCGAGCTGTTTCTTCCAGCTCCGCTTGGGTGCGACGCCCTGGAGGACCAGCTTGAACCGGCGGCGATCGGGGAGGGTTTCTTCCGGCGTCATGTTGCGCTCGGGGCGGCGCGTTCGATCGCGTCCTGCAGCTCGGCCGGCAAAGCGGCGCTGACGCGCATCCTCCGGCCGTCCGCTGGATGGGGAAATTCGATGGCCTCGGCGTGCAGGAACAGCCGCTTCAAGCCCCAGCGCGCCTTTGCTTGGCGGTTGAAGGCGAAATCGCCGTAGCGCCGGTCGCCGACCACCGGATGGCCGAGCGCCGCGAGATGGCGTCGAATCTGATGCGTCCGTCCCGTCTCGATGGCGCACTCGAGCAGCGCGCACTCCCCGGCCTGTTTGAGCACCCGATAGCGCGTCACCGCCGGCTGCATGTTGACTCCACGGAGCTCTTTAGAGCGCGCCGTCTGCTGGCGCTCCGAAAGCGGCAAGTCGACCACGCCCTGATGTCTGGGCATCCTTCCCTTCACAAGCGAAAGGTAGCGCTTTTTGGCCCGGCCTCGAGTGAACACGTCCGTGAAGTGGACCATCGTCGGGCGCCGCTTGGCAATGAGGATCACCCCGGAAGTGTCTCGATCCAGCCGATGGGCCGGGCTGGCGGTAAAGTCGTTTCGGGTAGCCTTTGGACCCAGATAGGCGCGGACGTGGTCGACCAGGGTGGCGCCCGCAATCCCACTGCCGGGGTGCACCGCCATTCCCGCCGGCTTGTTTACTGCCATCATCCACTCGTCCTCGAACAGGATCTCCAGCTTCGCCGGATCCGGCGCCGGCGCCGTCCGGGCCGGCCGAGCCCTGGGAGCCAAAAGCTCCTCCGCGCGACCCCGGATCGCCAGCAGGTCGCCAGGGCTCAGGAGCTGCTCCGGCTGGGCTCGCTTGCCGTTCACCCGGACCTTCTTGGTCCGAATCATCTTGAACAGGTGCGAGGCGGGGACCCCGTTGAGCTTCCGGCGCAGATATTTGTCGAGGCGCATCCCAGCCGCGTCCTCATCCACGCTAAACTCGATCATTTGGTAGGCGCGGAAAATTAAGCATACCGGTAAATTGCGATCTATGCCCAACGGTCACAACATCGAATCGCTCCTAAAAGGCGGCTCCACTGCTTGGAACAAGCTGCGCCAGGCAGGGAAAATTCCTCGCGAGCACACCGGCGCAACCCTGGTCCATCTGTTCTCGGCCAACGCAGATCTCTCGGGCCTGGAGCTGGTGGGCACCGAATGGGAGAAGTGCGACCTGTCGAAGGTGAGCTTTCGCGAATCGGACCTGTCCAACGCGTACTTCCATGGAGGTCGACTGCAGGAATGCGATTTCCGCGGATGCAACCTCGACGGCGCCACCTTCGAGCAGATTAAGCTGGTGCGCTGCGATTTCTCGGGAGCCAAGGGGCTCGAAAACCTGGAGCTGCAACAGGTCGACCTCGACCGGGTGATTGGCCTGGGGGGCGAGGAGGCGGGGTCGGCAAAATCATCGTCGCGTCCAACCTCGGAGGAGCAAGGGACCGACGGACATCTCCCATTTCGCCCACAAGATTTGCCTGCCTCGCTGATTTCGCGCGGCCTCAAAGCGAACAGCTTGGCGCCCGCGTGGGTGCTCGATGTCCCCGGCCTGCGCCTCTCGGTCGAGGTCCATCCACCCACCGGGGCCAGCCTGGAAGCTCTCTATCGCGAGGCGGTGCGAGCGCGCCTGAGCGGACGCAGCGCATTCCGGGATGCGGACGCAGTCGGCCGCGCGCAGGCTGCCCTCCGCCTCGGCTCGCGCGACTCGCCGTTTGCGGCGCTCTACCTGAGCGAGGTCGGCATCGAGCCGGTGTTCCGATTTTCCGCCGCCCGCCAGCTGCGCACCGCGCTTAAGGCGGAGATTGAGATCGACGATCCCACCGCGGCGGTGGACCCGCGAACGTGCGCCGCGCTCTCGGTATTGAAGCTCCCGCAGGAAGCGGCGGAGTTCCTCGGCGAAGCCAAGCGCAGGCTCTGCGCAGCCCACCTGTTCACCGCCTTGCTCGAAGCTGGATTCACCCCGGAGCACAACTGGGACGAAGCGGTCGACTCGAGCGAGCGCGCGCAGGAGCTGGCCGCCATGGCGGGCCTGGGGGCGCGCGCCGACCTAGAGCAGGCGTTCCGCGCGTTCGCCGTTTTGCCGGAAGAGATTCGGCTGCGGCGGCTCGCCTACCTCGCCGAGTCGGTTGCGCATCTGGAGGCGCTTGCCCGTTTGCCGGCGGGAATAGAGCCCGCCTGGCTGGCCGGACCCGAAGCTCGCGAGTGCCACGAGCGGGAGATGACCTTCGTCGAGTCGCTGCGCGCCAAGGACATTCCCGACAAGGTCGCTCCCCTCGCGCTGGCCGAGCTGGGCGTGCCGATCGGCCACGTCCCCGAGGACAGCGACGATGACCTGTTCATCCACATGCGCTGTGCAGTGTGCGGCAGGGAGAAGCTGCTCATCCAGTCGCCGTAGGGGCGAGCGAGGCGCGGAAGTCGAAACTACAGCAGCCGTAGCTGCAGCGGCTTGCCGATCGCCCTCGCTTCGATTCCCTCCTGGCGCAGCGCTTTGGCGAGCTCGTCGGCGTACCCTTGGTGGGTGATAACCTCTCGCGCGCCGGTCGCCTTCACGTAGCGCACCAACCCCTCGAAGTCTGCATGATCCGAGAGTGGAAAGGCGGCGTCGGCACCGTGCCATCGCGCGCGGGCTGGATCGAGCGCCCAGCCGGTTAGGATCGCCAGAGCGCGAGGCCAGACTCGACGCAGCGCGGGAGAGCGCGCCAGCTGCGGTGGAAAAACCAGCACCTCGCCCGGCTTGATCAAACCATTGAAGCGCCGAATTCCGTCCAGCGGCACCCCGAACTCCCGGTAGAGCTCGGCGATGTCGCAAATGGACGCGTGCGCGCACAATGCGAAGCCGCGCTCGCGGAGAAACTTGATCACTTCCTGAGCCTTGCCGAGCGAATACCCGAGCAGCACCGGCGTCGCGCCCGCCTCCAGCGTGCGTCGAATCCATCCTTCCAGGTGGCCGAGCACCGAGGCCTTCGGCGGGAAGATGTAGCGGGGATGACCGAAGGTCGCCTCGACAATCAGCGTATCGCAACGCGCCACCTGCGCCGGCTCGGCGGTGAGCGAGGGCGCCAGATTGAGGTCGCCGGTGTACGCGATCCTCCGCGCGTCCGGGCGCGTCACTCGGATCTGCGCCGACCCCAGGATATGCCCCGCGGGAAGGAGCTCGACCTCCAGCGGACCGAGGACGAACGGCCGGTTGTACGGAACCGGCAGCGCGGCGGGAAGGTGGCCCAGCCGGTGCGTCATCAGGCGAAGCGTCGGTGACGTCGCGATCACCCTCTCGTGGCGAGCAATGTGGTCCGAATGGGCGTGCGAGATGAAGGAGAGCTCGCACTTGCGCCTCGCATCGAGCGACAAGACGGTCCCGGTCAAGTGCAGGCCGCCTCGTCTCAGCTCCACCGCGCACATCGCGCCGACGTTTATGACAGGTTTGAGCGGCCGAGCCTAGTTTTGACGCCCCTGGTCCGCGATGGAACGTTCCAGAACGGTCCAAGAGATGCTCGACCCCTTCTTCCACCACTCCTGCTGGACCTTGGCCACGAGCTGCGGAGAGGACGGCTCGAATCCCTCCTGGCGGAAAAGGCTCACCGAGCCCTCGTTCCGAGAGTCGATGTCCGCCCAGACGCGAACGATTCCCTGCTTCGCGGCGTGCGCGCACAGGCACTGGACGATTCGCCGGCCAATGCCCATCCGCCGCGCGACCGGCGCGACGAAGAGCGACCGGATCCAAAACCCGTCCAGGTCAAGACCCTCCTGCGTGTACTGATCGAGATAGGCGAACCCGCACATTCTCTCGCTTCGACTGAATGCGCCGGCAGCTACGCCATTGGACGGCCAACGCCTCAGCAGCTGATGCTTTAGAAACTCGGATGGGACAGCCAGGTACTGACCGGCGAAGGCAAGCAGCGCGTCGAGATCGCGAAAATGGAGAAGGCGCACATCGACCGGCGCCATCAGCTTGCGCCGAAGGGCAAGCGTCAGCTTCGAGGACCTAAGCTCGCGCAGGTAACGCACCGCCGACCTGCTCGTCCTGCCCTGCCGCATACGCATGGCAAGCCAGTGAAACAGCCAGACCAGGGGTCTGGCAATCGTTGGAAGCGGAAAAACGGCAGGCGACCGACGGATAGCCGTCACTCGGCCGAGCAGCTGCAGCCGGCCAATGTCTTCCGTTCCGCGGAAGGTCGCAGTCCGAACCGGTCCCGTGGCCACCACGAGGTGAGCCATGAATCGCCCGTGCGCGTCCTTCACCACTGCGACGTCGCCCCGGGCGATGTCGCGCTCTTCGCATCGGCGGACCGTCACTGAATCTCCGCTGCGAAACAAGGGGTACATGCAGCCCCCGAGCACGCGAAGCGTCACCGAGGCGCCGACGGGTTGCCGTTCCAACAGCTGCGCATCGTTCAGCTCAGGCGGATGAGCCAAGGATCCACCTCTTGACGAAAGCGCCGGCGGCCGCGTCCTTGCGGAAGGTCAATCGATGAATGCCTGGCTTCAAGGCCAGAGCGGTGGCGCGCGACAACAGCTCAGCCTGCGAGGATTGTCCTGCGGGAGGGCGGTAGGCTTGGGAGAGGATCGCCGCGGTTGCCTCGGCTGCTCCGACGGGGGCGATTTGCTCGCCGCCCCCTTTTTCCAGAATGACGATCGCTGCGAGCAGTGAGCGATCCAACTCGCTGGCCATGTCGGGATCGGAAAAAAACGGGCTGCCTCGCGCCGTCCCGTCCGGATACAGGCCAATTGTCTCATCCGAAAGAAGGCAGCCTCCGGCGGCGACGCACAACCGGGCCAGGGTCGACTTTCCCGCTCCGCTTTCGCCGATCGCGATCAGCGCTTTGCCGTCGAACGCAACGCCCGAGCCATGGACGAGCAAGCCCCCCTGGCGGAGCGTGGCTACCTGGAACACGGCTCGCAGGGACGCTTCCGCAGATGCGGGCGACGGTGGAACGCGCACCAGAATGGTATTGCCCTCCACCGCATAGCTTCCGGCGTCGGCAGACAGGCCGTCCAGCGCGGTGGCAGCGGACGCCGGGAGCGAATCGACTTGTCGAACGCGCAGGAGCGCGGCAGGGGCGCTCTCGCCGATGCGAAAACGATCGAGGTAGCAGCAGCTCGCGGCCAGCTGCAGCAGATTGTCATCGATCTCGGCGGCCCACTGGCCTACGCGGAGCACAGCCATCGCTCATCGCATCCGCGTCAGCAGAGCTGCGGGCATTGAGGCGTGCAGCTGGTGCAGTGAGTCGCAAAGAGATTTGGGACCATTATCCTCTCCGACTTCAGCTGCGGAGGACGATACCTCTTCTTCTCCGCCGGGGCCGGCTTCGGAGAGGTCAATACCATACCGTCACCTTTCCGACTCCGTTGGCGGGATCGCCGGCCGCGATATCCTTCTTGCCGTCGCCATTGAAGTCGCCGACGGCCAAGCCCAAACCGAGGGCTTGAGAGCCTGCCGGCGTCAGCCGCGATTGTGCGAAGCCGCTGCCAGGCAGCAGATTGCCCGCGGCCAGATCGAATTCCTGGTTGATGATCGGCTTATTGTAGAAGATCCACGCAGATTGTTGAGCCGCGGCGTTCTCTCCAACCAAGAGATCCGGCCTTCCATCGCCGTTGATATCCCCAACCGCGAGAGCGGCCCCGAAGTTGCCGCCGAAGGGCGAGTTGATGATCGTCGGTGAGCTGGTGAACCCGCTGGCACTACAGTCCGGGAACAGAAAGACGTTGTTGAACTTCGGCTGAGTGACCACGAGATCTTTCGCCGGTCCGTCAATGAGATTGAAGGTGCCGCAGGCCTCGGCGCCAAACCCCGTCCCCGAGTTGGGCAGAGCGTCCGGCCCGTAGTTGAGAGTCTGGGCGACGATTCCCGCATCTATTTGGCCGCCGTCGGTGTTGCCCGGAAGCAGATAGAGCTTGTGAACAGACTCGAGCGAGGCCGGAATCGTGAAGAGCACGCCTGCATCCGCCGCGCGATTGTCGATCGTCGTGTAACCGCGGAGGCGACCGAAGTAGTTCATCTGGCCGGGCGGCCGGTCACCGAAGAAAACTCGATCGGCGGCGGAAGTGGGGATGTAGCCAGCGCCGTCAGCAGGTGGGCACCCAACATCAGTTGCCGTAGCGATCGCCTGCCACGCGCTCCGGGACCGTCCGAAGAATAGGTATACGCGGCCAACCTGGTTGTCCTCGCGGTGCGCGCTGATCAGGACTTCGTCGTAACCGTCGCCGTTGATGTCCGGAATGATTCGCGCTGACGCGCTGAAGGACGTGGCAGAGGAACCGGCGGTACCCCTGAACTCGAAGATGCACCGACTCGACGGAGTACAACTGGGGTCGCTGCCCAAAGCTCGCAGGTAGAGGAACGCCCTTCCTCGGCTGGCTTGCGCACCACACGAAGACCACACATTCTGACTCACGATTAGGTCCGCGTGTTTCGCGGGATCGTCGGTGACGTGACCGGTTGAGAAATCCAGTCCAAAGAAACCATTCTGGCCGTCGCCCGGGGTCAGGATCTTCCACGGCGCTGCGCCGAAGGTCGATAGGTCCGCCGTCCCCTTGTACACGTAGACTGTGCCCGGGTCGGTGGTTGGTGCCCCGACGGCGAGGTCGTCTTTCCCATCTCCATCGAAATCGGCAGCCGCCAGGTGAAGGCCGAAGTCCGTCGTCGTTCCCGCGTCCGGATTGAGCGCGCTGGTGCTCTTCAGGAAGTTGTCCAGCATCGCCTGAGGCGACTGGCGAGCGTAGTTGCCGACGCTGTCGAACGGGCGAATCTGGAAGTAATAGGTGTTGAGCGGAGGCAGCGGTCCGACCTGCGCCGCCGTCGCGCTGCCGCTTGCGACTCCGTTCGGCGATGCTGCGAACTGACTGGGATCGAAATATCCGCCGTCGGTCGCGATCCCGTTGGGAAGAACGACCTTCGTGCTCCAGCGCAGGTCGTAGCCCGCGGGATTTCCTCCACTCAATCCATCGTCGCCGCTGGCGGTCCAGGAGAGGTTGACCGTTGCCGTCCGAGCGCCGCCATCGGTCGGAAGAGTCACCGTCGTCAAGGACGATGGAGCCGGAGGGATGACGTCCACCACGGTGTTCGCCGACCGCACCGTTTGATTGCCGACGCCGTCGGTAACGACGTATTGAAGCACGCCCGAGCTCTTCTGGGTCAGGACGGCATTGCTCCAGGAGACGTTCTGCGGATCGCTGGTGATTGGCACCGGTGTTCCGAGGTCGGCACCTCGGTATGTGAGATGAGCCACCCCTCCGCTGGCGTTCGACACCGTGAATCCGAAATCCGCGATGGCGTCGCCGTCCGGGCCCTTGTTCTTGATGTAGCCCGCGCCCGGCTGTCCGGCATCTGGCTGGAGCAGGTAGATGTTCGAATCCGCGACGTAATACAGAGAGCTGAACGGGGATCCAATCGCCGGCGAGGCATTGGTGATTTGTGGTGGGCTGATCTTCACCGACACGTCGGCGAATGCGGAGGACATCGGATTTGGAGGAAACGGATCCGCCATCATCACTGTCAGCCGGGCTTGCTCGAAATCCTGCAGGGTGATGGGAACCGAGAACGCGCCGCTGCCCACGTCGGCCGTTGTCGTCCCGAGGAGAGTGCCGGCGTCGGCGCCCTTGTAGAGGCTGACCGGATACCCCATGCACTTCGTGGTGACGCCTCGAATCGTCGTCTGAAGGCCGGGCGTCGACGG
>Ga0126378_10000528_pt1 | contig 27968 bp, 23 predicted proteins | sample PanSoiMetPlot_23_FD_92587 | JGI IMG/M metagenome (GOLD analysis project Ga0126378, IMG submission 92587) | Tropical forest soil microbial communities from Panama - MetaG Plot_23 | ecosystem: Environmental > Terrestrial > Soil > Tropical forest > Bulk soil | place: Panama | collected 2016-02-17
AGCCCTGGCAGCGCGGACATGCGCCGTAAGGATTGTTGAAGGAGAAAAGCCGCGGCTCCGGCTCTTGATACAGGGTGCCGTCATTCTTGCATTCGAATCGTTCGTTGAAGCCCAGACGCTCCGCGGCACTTCCCGGGCCATCGCCGATGAATTCCAGAATGGCTTCACCTTGGCCTTCGCGGTAACAGATTTCGATGGAATCGACGAGGCGCGCGCGCGACTCAGGATTCACAGCAAGCCGATCCACGAGCACATAAACCGGCTTTGCAAAATCGACGTCCAGTAGAGTTTCGGGTGAAGAGAATTCATGGACGCGGCCCGCTTGGTATAAACGGTTGAAGCCGCGCTTTTGCAGTTCGAGCAGAGCTTGGCGCAGGGCCTCCGATGACGGAGCCGCGGTCTTCTTCGTTGCGCGTTTGGAGCTGGCTGCTGCAGGCGCAGCAACTCGAAATTGATAGAGAATGTAGAATCGTCGCCCCGGTGCGAGCGACAGAACGCGTGTTGCGATTTCGTCGGGATGGTCTCGGCGGACTTCCGCGCCGCATTTGATGCAAAACGTCCGTCCGCATCGCGCGAACAACAATCGAAGATAATCGTAGATTTCCGTCGAGGTGGCCACCGTCGAACGCGGATTCCGCGTGGAGTTCTTCTGCCGAATCGCCACGGCAGGCGCGATCCCGGAGATTTCGTCCACGTCCGGCTTTTCCATGCGCTCGAGGAATTGGCGCGCATAGGCAGAAAGCGATTCCACGTAGCGTCGCTGGCCTTCGGCGTAGATGGTGTCGAACGCGAGCGAAGATTTGCCGGAGCCGCTTACACCGGTAACGACGGTGATCGAGTTGTGCGGCACGTCTACGGTTACATTCTTGAGGTTATGGACACGCGCGCCCTGAACGCGCAGGGCGTCCTGTTCCGGCTTGGAAATTTCCTCGGAAGCGGTGATTTGTTTAGTCGCCAAGAGCAGCCCTGGACAGCAGGTTTCAAAGCTACTGTCCAAAACTTAAATTATAAGGCGGCTCTCTGGGGCGAGCAAATAGTGCTTTTGGGGCGGGTCTTGCTCCAGGCGCCGTTAACGACCGAAGAGAGATCACGGCTCCTCGGTAAGAACGATCTCTCCAATGCCCCCGCTAACTTTCAAATGAATGGTGACTGGCGACTTCCCGTAAGCTTCGTTGGTGTACGAGCCGCCGTCCTGCTTAAGGCCGTGAGTGCTGATGGATCCGATGCCACCCGAAGCTTCCGCGATAACACCGATCTTCTTCGGCAGCCGGATGTTCGCTTGCCCCACTCCTCCTTCGATATCCGCCGTCAAATCCGTCTTGCGTTCGCCTGTCAGGTCCACATCTACCTGACCCGCACCAAGATGGAGATCCAGGCGAGTTAGCGGAATATCCCGGAAATCCAGGTTGCCCTGCCCAGCTCCCATCTCCACGCGCAGCTCGAGGGGAAGATCCTTGTTGAACCGAAGATTCCATTCGTTTCTCGTATTCCCAAAGCGCACGGGGTGCGAATCCTGGGAGATCCTGATTTCCCCAACGCTATCGGTGACGTGGTAATCGACGCGGGGTTCATCGTAAGCGCGCGTAAATCGGAAGTCCGCGTCGAGAGCGTGTTGCGAATCGCCTCCGATGGTGAGTTCTCCTGCGCTCATCTCGAGGTGTGCGCGCGCGGACTTTGCTCCCTGCAGGTCCACCGTTTGGGACGTGTGGTTGAAATCCGAAGAGTACAAGCCATGGCTACGAGCGGCGCCACGACCGTGCCAGAGAAGGAAAGCGAGCACGGCCACGAATGCCAGGATTCCAACCGTCGTGCCAACCGAAACCCCAGGGGCTGCGTTCGGATTCCGGGTTCTTTGATAGTTGTCGTAGATTTTGCCCAGGCCCACGAAGATGAGAATGAGCGGCCAATAATCAAGCAGAATCTCCCAGGGCTCGAACGTGGGCCGCCAGTTGTGCACAAGAAAAAGAACGCCGACGGTGATCAGGATCACCGGCAGGACCACAGACACGCGCCGGTAGTTGCTTTCCTCGGGCATGGCAAACCTCCGCTATCTAGTACTACGCACGCAGAAGAAAAATAGTTCAGCCGTTATCAAGCGATACTCTCGAACCAGGCCGCCGAAAGCAACCCCGGCAAGCCGGCGGTGGCGGCAAATTCAACGCGCAGGCTGAAACCGCATCTTGCCAAGAAGGCAACGTGGGAGCGTTCTCGAACCTTCCGGGCTATTTCGGTGTGGTACAGTTTCGTCGAAAGGGGTCAACCGCGGCGGCGTGAATACCTTCTCGAGAGTTTTCTGGATGGTGCTCGACAGTGTGGGCATCGGCGAACTGCCGGACGCGGCAGACTACGGCGATGTTGGAAGAACTACGCTGGGCCACGTCGCGGAGTCACGGCTGCTGCAAATCCCAAATCTGATCAATCTTGGCCTTGCCAATATTGCTCCGCTGAAGTTCCTGGCACCGAAAGCGTCTCCGCGGGGCGCTTATGGCAAAAGCGCAACGCGCTCCCCTGGAAAAGACACAACCACGGGCCACTGGGAAATGGCCGGAGTGTGGCTCGATCAAGCTTTTCCTGTGTACAAGAATGGATTTCCTCACGAACTTATCGAAGAATTCGAAAAGCAAATTGGCAGAAAGACCATTGGCAACAAGCCTGCTTCCGGAACGGAAATTATCAAGGAGCTGGGCGAAGAGCATGTCCGAACCGGCAAACCTATCGTCTACACGTCGGGCGACAGCGTTTTTCAAATTGCCGCGCATGAGGAAGTGATTCTCATCAATGACCTTTACCGGATGTGCGAAGTCGCGCGGCGATTGCTTGACGGACCGCATCGTGTGGGACGCGTGATTGCCCGGCCGTTCACCGGTACGGCGGGAAATTTTGTGCGCACTACGCGGCGGCACGACTATGCGGTGGATCCGCCGAAGCCCATGCTCCTGGACGTCCTAGCCGAGCGGAAAGTTCGCGTGCTCGGTATTGGAAAAATTCACGACATTTACAACGGTCGAGGTGTCGACGAGTACGTCGCCACCAAGGGCAACGCCGACGGAATGGAAAAATTAACGACAGCCGCGAAAGAGCGCAAGGACGGCCTGATTTTCTGCAATCTTGTAGACTTCGACATGCTCTACGGCCATCGCAAGGACGTGGAAGGGTTCGCCAAATCGCTCGAAGAGTTTGACCGCATGCTCGGCGAATTTCTCCCGCTGCTCGGTCTTTCTGATCTGTTGATGATCACCGCGGACCACGGTTGCGATCCCGACCCGCGCTGGCCGACGACAGATCATTCCCGCGAGTACGTTCCCATCCTCGCTTATTGGCCCGACAGCGGCACGGGAGTGAATCTTGGAGTACGCGATACCCTCGCCGATATGGGCCAAACCATCGCGGAGAACTTCAGAGGCACCATTCCCCACGGCAGCAGTTTTCTCTCAGAACTGCGAGCTCAGCGAACCAGCGAAGCTGTGCGATAGCCGTGTTCGACGGGAGCGTTACCGCGAGTGCTCGCCGTCGCTCTCTGTGATCGGGCTTTGACCCCTGACACCACCAGTTGCAGCCCCGCGCAAATCGCGACCACTGCAATCACCGCGCGAAGCCGCTGCGCCGGAATATAACGTGAGAGCAGACAACCCAGCAGCACTCCCGGCAATCCCCCTAGAACCAAGGGTAGAAGCACGGCCAGGCTGATCGAGCCCAACGTCCAGTGAAATATTCCGCCGATGACGGCGAGCACGAGACCGAAAAGCAAATCCGTGCCAACCACTTGCGAGGGCGTCATTTCCGAATAATTGAGAAGCAGCACCGTTCCCAGCGCGCCTGCTCCCGCCGAAGAGAATCCTGATTCAACGCCTATAGGGAAAGCGAGCCAGGGCAGCCAGCCGGAATTCCTCATAGCAAACTGACTATTGCGCACGTGAGGGATAAAGGTAATTGCGGAAGAGAGAGCCAGCACGGCTCCAAGAATGATGACTACGGTGGAGTTTCCGCCGCGACCACTGGTCATGTAACGAAGAACCAAGGTTCCGGCCAAAAGACCGGGAATGGCGCCGCGAAGTAGAAGCCAGAAATACCGCGAATGAATTTCGCGCCGGAGAAGGTAAAAAGGCGCGGCGACCAGGCGCACAATACCCGCAAAAACGAAAGCCGTGCCGACGGCTTCGCCTGCGGAGAGCCCCGCAAAGAGCAAAAGAGCGGGCACGGTGAAACTGCCGCCGCCGATCCCGGTGAGGCCGACGGCGAACGCGATGGCAAACCCGATGAGTAGCTGCGTCATGCTCCACGCTCCGAGAACGTGTGAATGCCGCACTCCAGCTTGCGTCCGCCCCAGCGCCCGGAGCGGGCATTCCCCGGGTCGGCGGGAACCGCCGTACACGGTTCGCAGCCAATGCTGGGGTACCCCGCGTCGTAAAGCGACAAATAGGCGAGCCGATGGCCGCCGGTGTATTCCCAGACTTGAGCCCAAGTCCAGTCGGCGAGCGGACTGACCTTCAACAGCCTCCTGCCGCTGGGAAGGCGGTGCGGCTCGATTTTTTGCAGGTTCGCGCGCGTGGGTGATTGTTCGCGGCGCAGCCCGGTGAACCAAATGTCAAAAGACTCGAGCGCCTTCATGAGCGGCGCCACTTTGCGAAGCTGGCAGCAGGCGGTGGGATCGCACTGATAAAGCCGGCCGCGCTCGGACTCCTGCTCGGCGACCGTCTTTTCCGGAAGAACATTGACTAGATGCAGTCCCCACTCCGAGGCTAGGCGGTCGCGGAATTCGTAGGTCGCAGCGAAGTGATAACCCGTTTCGAGAAAAAGAACCGGAATTTGCGGCAGCCGCTTGCGGAGAAAATCCAGCACAATGATGTCTTCCGCCTGAAAGCTGCACGTCAGGCACGCCCGGGCAGGTTGCGAATCACGGAGGACAGCATCCAGCAACCCCTCGACATCCAAAGCCTCGATCTGTTGTGTGTTCGGTGGAAGGCTCATTTCAGGGTTCCCTTCTGGCTGGCTTGGAATCTGGTGAGAGGCGCAGTTGTTTCGCGAAGCTCAATGCTCGCTCGGCGATTTGGTCGTCATCTGCGGTAGCAGGGTCCGCGACATCATTCGCTTGAAATATGGCTGCGGCGGGAAGTTCCTTTAGTTCTTGCGACTCGAGCGCGAAATCTGTGCAAAGGGCAATCAGCCCTGCAGAATGGAACGAAGCGAGAAGACGCCCTAGCGCAGAGGAACCCAACCCCGACCCGTCGAAAGCTACCGCTTGAAAGCCATCGTCGAAAAGGGCGCGCTCTAATGATTTTGCTAAAGAAGGACGATTGCCCAGCAGGAGAATTCCTGCCTTGTGGCCCTGGCGAAGTTGTCTTTCCTCTGCGGCTACCGGGCCGTTGGCATCCGTGAACGTCGGTCGATTTCGCTCGCCGGGGTCGGCGGCATCATCGAGGGAAGTTTCGCGTACCATCCCCGCTCCCACCGTCGAATTGGAGAAAGGATCAATCAAAATGAAACTACCCGTGGCGCGGCTAGTGGCATAAGCGTCGAGAAAAAGCGGTTGATTCGTTTCCACTTCCGCTTCGGCGATGCCGTTCATTTCCAATTGTTCGGCAGGCTCGCGTTCAAGCGTGTTCACATCAACGCGATAGCGAAGGCGACGAACGCGGGCCTTCACTAACCTTGTGGTGTGCTTCAAAAGAAGCGGTCTTTTAACACGCAGTGGTTCCGGATGGAGCCAAACTACGGTGGCTGAAAAGCTGCGCGAGGCGGCCGGAAGCTTCGACGGAGAAACCAGCATCTCGCCGCGGCTAAGGTCGATTTCGTTTTCAAGCTGAACGGTGATCGACTGCGGGGCGATCGCTTGGTCCAGATCGCCGTCGAAGCCGACCAGGGCCTTCACGCGTGCTTCCTGCCCCGAAGGCAGGGCTACCAGAGTGTCGCCCGGCAGCAAGGAACCACTGGCGAGTTGTCCCGCAAATCCCCGAAACCGGGAATCGGGGCGAATCACGTATTGGACGGGAAAGCGCACCGCATCGAGCGAATGCGTCTCGCGAAAATCGACGGTTTCGAGGTGCCCTAATAAGGTCGGTCCCGAATACCACGGCATTTTTTTGCCTGAGCTGACCACATTGTCGCCCGCCAGCGCGCTGACCGGAATGCATTGCACGGACGAAATGCCAAGATGCGACGCCAGCCGAAGAAAGTCGCTCTGCAAGTGAAGAAAAACGTCCTCGCTATAATCCGCGAGATCCATCTTGTTAATGGCGGCAATGACGCAGCGAATTCCGAGAAGCGAGGCTAGGTAAGTGTGTCGATGCGTCTGAGTGAGCAGGCCCTTGGTGGCGTCCACCAAGATGATCGCAAGGTCAGCCGTGGACGCGCCGGTAGCCATGTTGCGGGTGTACTGTTCGTGGCCCGGCGTGTCGGCGATGATGAACTTCCGCCGCGCGGTGCTGAAGTAGCGGTAAGCGACATCAATCGTAATTCCCTGCTCGCGTTCAGCGCGCAAGCCGTCTGTCAGCAGCGAAAAATCAAACCCCCCGCCGGAGCGGTTGATTTTGCTTTTTTGCACCGAAGCGACTTGATCTTCGTAGACGGCTTTCGCGTCATGAAGCAATCGCCCGATCAGCGTGGACTTGCCGTCGTCTACACTGCCCGCGGTGGTGAATCGCAGAAGGTCCTTGCGGAGATCCTCCTGAAGAAATGCTTCCAGGCCCCGCGCGCGCTCGGAAGGGGCTAGCGTCAGCATCAGAAGTATCCCTCGCGTTTCTTCAATTCCATAGAGCCCTCTTCGTCGTGGTCAATCGCTCGGTTCTCGCGCTCCGAGCGCCGGAACGAAATCATCTCTTCAATGATCTTGGGAACCGTGTCGGCGTCGGACCGAATCGCTCCGGTGCAAGGAATGCAGCCCAAGGAACGCATGCGGCATTGAATCCATTGGGCCTTCTCACCAGGCAGGAGTTCGTCCGGCGAGTAAATGAGCACCATCGAGCCGTTGCGCACGACGGCCTGGCGCTCGCGCGCGTAATACAGCGGAACGATGGGAATGTTTTCCGCATGGATGTAGAGCCACACGTCAAGCTCCGTCCAATTCGACAGCGGAAAAACGCGAATGCTCTCGGATTTCTCGATGCGCGAGTTGAAAAGATTCCAGAGTTCGGGGCGCTGGTTCTTCGGGTCCCACTGGCCGTGCGAATCACGAAAGGAGTAGATGCGCTCCTTGGCGCGAGATTTTTCCTCGTCGCGCCGCGCTCCACCAAAGGCCGCGTTGAATCCGCCCTCAGCAAGCGCGTCGAGCAGGGACTTCGTCTTCAGCAACCCGCAGCATCGCTGCGTTCCCAGAGAAAACGGATTTGCCCCTTGCTCCAGCGCCTCGCGGTTTTGATGAACGATCAGCTCCGCACCAATTTCGCGCGTGTAGGAGTCACGAAACTCAATCATCTCGGGGAATTTGTAGCTCGTGTCGATGTGGAGCAACGGAAAAGGGATTTTGCCGGGATAAAAAGCTTTCTGCGCCAGCCGCAGCATGACCGAAGAATCTTTGCCGATGGAATACAGCATGACGGGGCGCGAAAATTCCGCGGCCGCTTCGCGAAGAATGTAAATGCTCTCGGCCTCCAGGGTGGCGAGGTGCCCAGGCCTGCGTTCCGGCTCAAACGGCAACGAATCTTCGGAACCTGCTGGCGCCAAAGCCTCGTCCGGCTGCGGCAACGTCGAAAAGGTCATGACCTTGTTCCCTTCCCGAAAAAAAATGGACCCAAAAAACACAAAACCCACCTGCCAGCTTTTCTGGCGGTGGGTTTTCAATTCCGTGGCTAGACTTCTGTGTTTAGACCGCTAGCCTCCCGACGCCAGAAGATGTAGTCGCGCAACACATACAACACATGTTTGCGCGGTTCTGACGAAGTTGGCTCGTATAACTCACCAATAGCAGTCTAGCCTGCATGCCCATTAGATGCAACCCGGCCGTGAAGCGATACTTTTTCTGCATGCTATTGGTTTTTTGCGGCCGCGAGCCCGGCCAAGAGCAACTGGGCACGCGCCTTCGCTTCTTCAATTTCCGCTCCGCGGAGCTGGCCTTCCAAAGTGCGTAAGATCGGAACGCCTCGCTCATCTCCTTGTAAGACGGCCGCGAAAATCCAAAAGTAAGCCCCGGCCAGGTCTTTGGGCGTGCCTCGGCCGACCGCCAGCATCGAACCAGCCATGAGCCGTGCGCCGATATGCCCCTGGGTGGCAGCTTTCTGATACCAGACGAACGCCGTTGCCTCATCCATGGGCACGCCTTCCCCATGAAGGTAGAGATCGGCCAAATTGTATTGAGCCTGGGCTTCCCCGGACTCGGCGGCTGAGAGATACCAACGGGCTGCCGCAGCGTGGTCCTGCGCGGTGCCCCATCCATGGTCGTAGAAATAACCGAGGTTGACCTGGGCCGCGGCATAGCCGCCTTTTGCGCCCAACTCGAAGAAACGGAAGGCTTCGCCCATATCCTGCCGAACACCGCAGCCTTTGAAGTACAAAATTCCCAGATCGTAAAACGCCGGACCAAATCCGCGATCTGCCGCCGCCTGCAGCCAATAGAGCGAGGCCCCGGCGTTTGGTTTTCCTCCCCAACCGGCCAAAGACGAAACCGCCAGGTTCGTCATCGCCGACAAGTTCCCTTGGCGCGCCTCTCTCGAGAAAACCTTGTACGCCTCTTTTCGCTGTTGGATGACCGAAGGAGTCGGCGAACCATCGGGGGACACCGGCCCGGGCCCTCTCCGCTTCCCGTCGATTGCTTCCGTCAGTTCGCTTACGCGGACGGTCTTGCCATCCGCAACGATCAAGGCACTCAGGTTAGAAGGAACACAGGCGGATGGGGCCAAATCCACATTCCCTTGGGCATGGCTGGGCTGGGAAACAACGAGAAGAACAAGCGCCGAAAAAAGACTCCAAAGTAAATGAAAAATCGACTGACGATCGAGTCTCCTGGGAATCTGGCTCATGACCCGCTCCTGGACGATCAAGATGGATGGCCGGGGCCTTAGGGTAGATATGCTACCGGTAGGTCCTCTGCCTATATACCTAGACGTCCTACCTGTAGAAAAGTTCCACGAGAATTTAAATTTCTTGCAGGCAACTCGGGAACGCGGGTTCGGGGCGCCTATGCTCTTCGTTCCTGGCAATCGACGAACGAAAAGTGCCGACCTGTCTTAGGACCGAAGCAACGAGTGAGCCGAGCCGCTCATTCGTACCGCAAGGCGGTCATGGGATCGACGCGCGTGGCCCGCCGCGCCGGCACCCAACAAGCCATTAAACCAATCAGCAAAAGCAGAACCGCGACGCCTCCCAACGTCATCGGATCGTAAGGAGAAACCCCCCAGAGCTGGTTCGTGATGATCCGGGAGAGCGCCAGACTCGCGCCCAAACCTACCACCATGCCGAGCACCAGCAGCCGGAGTCCTTGCCGCAGGACCATTCTCACAACATCCCGCGCGGCTGCGCCGAGAGCCACGCGCAGGCCAAATTCATGCGTGCGTCGCGCCGTGTTGTATGCCATCACGCTGTACACGCCAATCGCGGCCAGAAGTAAACCCATGCCAGCAAACATCCCGACAATCCACAGCCCAAAGCGCGGCTGAGCAAAAGTAAAGAGATCCAGAAAGTAGTCCAGGGTGTTTGGTTCAGCCATGGCCACGTTCGGGTCCGCGGCCCAAATTTCGCGGGCCACTGTTTTTATCATCGCCGAAGCATCGTTCGTCGTTCGCACAAGCAAACCGCGCATGGCCGACCCCGTCACCGTGTAAGGAATCCACACTTCCGGATCAATCGGCTCCGTGAGCCCGCGGTTGCGGGCATCTGTCACTACACCAATGACTTCAAACTGCGGCTCCTTCACGGCGTCCGGAAAATCCCTTAATAAGTCGAGCTGAATTTTCCTGCCGATGGGATCTTCTTTGTCAAAATAGCGCCGTTCGAACGTCTGGTTAATGACCGCGACACGCCGGGCGTCCTTCACTTCGGCTTCCGTGAACCTGCGACCTTCAAGCGTAGGAATCCGCAATACCGAGAGATAGTCCTCGCTGCAAAGCTGAAACAGGGTGTACCACTTGTCCGAATGAGCCCTGCCGGATACTTCCACCTCGCTGCGGATGCCGCCGTAAGGAGGCCTCGTGGTGCTTTCTGCCGCATAAGTGATTCCGGGCATCGATTTCAGCCGCTCGAGCAAAGGACCAAAGAAGCTCTGGAGTTGCGCGCCTGTTTTGTAACGATCGGGAGGCAGCGGTATGCGCACCGACAGAACATGATCGGTCTGCAATCCTAGCGGCACCCTCTGCAAGGCCACGAAGCTGCGGACAAACAAGCTCGCCGTAAAAAGCAGCGCGACCGACAGAGCAACTTCGGCCACCACCACCGTATTGCGCAACCCAACGCCAGCCGCAGCCCCGCTGAGTCCTTTGCCGGTATCCCGGAGTGCTTCCTCGGGATTGCACCGAGACGCTTTCAGCGCAGGCGCTAACCCGAACACGAACACCGTACAAACTCCTGCGGCCACGGCAAACAGCAGCGCCGCGCCGTTCATTTCGATGACCGTTTCCGAGGCGATTGTGAAGTCCGGCAGCACCGCCGCAATGGTTCTCACACCAGCCCATGCAAGAAGGATTCCCAGGACGGCGCCCGCCATCGCAAGCAGAGAGCTCTCCGCAAGCAACTGCCGCACCAATCGAAGCCGGCTCGCCCCTAGCGCTGCGCGCACGGCAAGCTCCTTGGCGCGAGTGGTGGCTCGCGCAAGCAACAGGTTGGCGACGTTCGCGCAACCGATCAGAAGGAGAAGCCCTACGGCGGCCGAGAACAGGTACAGGGCCCGTCGAAACTCGCGCGGCGTCACGATGTGCGTGAACGACTCGACCTCGATCGAGAAGTGCGTCGGGTAATCCTTCGGGTAGACCTTGGAAAAATGTTGGGCAATAACGTTCAGATTGGCCGCAGCCTGCTTCAAAGAAACACCCGGCCGGATATGCGCCACCACGCCCCAATACTGTCGTCCATCAAAGCTTCGGGTGATCTTCAGTTCTCCGGGCGGACGCGGCATCCAAAGCTCCGCGCCACCCCAAGCAAACCGCGGCGCCGCAACGCCGACCAGCGTGCGTGGGACGCCATTCAAGTTAAATCTCTTGCCAAGCAAAGAAGCGTTGGCGCCAAACCTGATGACCCAGGTCTTGTACCGCATCACAAAAACTGGCGGCGCGCCAGCTTGGTAGTCGGCGGCCTCGAGAGAGCGGCCGAGAAAAGGCGCAATGCCATAAAACTCGAAAGTCCCCGGCGTTACGTAGTTGCCCGCGAGAAGAATGCTGTTTTCGTCCGCCGAATAGACCACATCTTCTTGCAGATTTGCCACCATGCCATCAAAGAGATCGTTCTTCTTGCTGAACTCTTGAAACTCGTCGTAAAGGAACAACCCGCGCCAATCGTCCGCCTGATCCAGGTCGCGGAGGTGCAACGTCACTAAATGGCGAGAATCTTTGTAAGCGAAAGGCTCGAGCAGGGCGTTATCCACCACGCTGAAGATTGCGGTTGAAGCTCCGATCCCAAGCGCGAGAGCAAAAATCGCAGCGCAGGCGAACCTGCGGTCTTTCCGTAAGGAGCCGAGCGCAAAGCGAAAGTCGCGCACAAGAATGTCCCATTGATTCTCCCAATGGGTTTCCCGGCACTCCTCTTTAAACCGTTCCACGCCGCCGAATTCAAGCCTGGCTCTGCGGTGGGCTTCCTCCGGCGGGATCCCTTCCGTGACATAGTCCGCCGTGCGCTGTTCGAGGTGGAACTGCAGCTCGGAGTCGAGCCGCTTCTCCGAGAGTGCCCTCTCTGTGAATCGCCGCAACCACTTCATGGTACGCCCCACTGAACTCCGGCTACGCCGTTCTCAAAATCAGGGCCACCGCATCTGAAAGCTTCTCCCAGTGAAGCATCTCGGCTTCAAGCTGCTTGCGGCCGGTGCGAGTCAACTTATAAAACTTCGCTTCCCTGCCTGTAGCCGTGTCATTCCACTCGGCGTCCAGCCAGCCGCGCTCCTCGAGCCGGTGCAACGCCGGGTAAAGCGAGCCCTGTGGGAGCTGGAAGAAATCCTTCGAGATTTGCTGAATGCGCTGCGAAATGGCGTACCCGTGAATCGCCCCCGCCGCTACGACCTTGAGGATCAGCATGTCCAGAGTTCCCTTGAGAAACTCCGCTTTCTCTTGCGCCCCTTTTTCCAGAGCCATGGCAATGCCTAGCCTCCCTACCGGTATGCTTTCTACCTATAGGTACGCGGCTCCCGCTGCGTTGTCAAGGGAAAAAGGAAATACGGCAGGTAGAAGGTGACGCGACGGCACGCCCTCGCTCGCTGATCGGTCAGTTGCCGGAAGTTGGCGTGTCCGAAGGGGCGTAGTAGCCGTTGCGAGTGCGCGCTACGAGCTTACCGCGGCCGCGCGGAGGAACTACCTCTACCGACACCATGCGAAAGCTCCCGTCGCGCTTATCGTTGGTTGGGTAGTAGGCCAGCGTGTACTGGTTGCGGATGTCGTGCGCCACTTGCTGGCAAATACTGTGAACATCTTCGACGTTCTCCGGAAAATACGCGACGCCGCCCGAAGCTCTCGCGATATCTTCCAGCGCGCGCTTGGCCTTTTTCGCGCTCTTCTTGCTCTCCTGGCTCAGCAGCCCAATCGTGTAAATCACCGTGTCGGTCTTCTGAATTTCGCGAATGGTCTTTTCCAGCGAGTAATGGCTCGAATTGTCTTCGCCGTCGGTCACAATCAGCAGAACATGCTTGTCTTTGGAGGCCTTCTTCAAATGATCGAGCGAGCCAATAATGGCGTCATAAAGCGCCGTGCTGCCGCGTGAATCAATCCGTTCGAGCGCTTCTTTCAGCTCGGGAATGCTGCTGGTGAAATCCTTGTCCAGGTCGAGATAAAAATCGTCATTGAAATTCACGACAAACGCTTCGTCCTGCGGATTGCTGGCCTGCACCAGCGTGATCGCGGCCTCGTTCACTTTGGGGCGCTTGTCGCGCATGCTGCCGCTGTTGTCAATCACCAGCCCCATGCTCACGGGAACGTCCTCGCGCCTGAAAACTGAGAGCTTTTGCTGGATTTTGTCCTCGAAGACACGGAAATTTTCTTCCTTCAAGCCGTCTGCAAAACGCTGGCGGTCATCAAGCACCGTCGTGTGCAGGACCACCAGGTTGACGCGCGTAACGATGGCCGCGCCTTGTTTCCCGGTGTTGTTTTGTCCTGGTTGCGGAGGCGGAGGGGGAACCGGATTCGCAATGGGAATCTGAGCCAGCGCCGGAGAAGCAAAAACAACACTAGCGCAGAGCACTGCCGCTAGCGAAAATACACCGCAAAAAAATCGCCGGGTGCAATTAGTGGCTGGGCGCGTAATAGCCTGTCTTCGAGTAAACTGTGAGAGGCGGGAGTCCTCTCGGGGCGCGCAGCTTAATCTTGATCTTCCGCCACCGCGCGTCGTGAGCTTTGTTGCTTGGTCGATAGCCGAGCACATATTGGTTTCGCAGCTCCATGCCGATTTTTGTCGCGATATCCGGAAGATCTTCCAGTCTCTCAACCGCGAACACGCGGCCCCCCGTCATTTCCGTAATTTCGCTGAGGAGCGAAGGGCCTTTCAGTTCCTCGGGTGTTCGGTTGCGAGATCCGAGCGGGTCAAAGATTCCGATGGCATAGAGCTGGGTATCGGCTTCCTTTACCAGGCGCTTGATATCGCTTTCGTTGTACCGACTGTGATTATCCCCTCCATCCGATAGGATGAGCAAGGCACGTTTGGCGTTGTGTGCACCCCTCATCTGGCTGAGTCCCAGGTAAATGGCGTCGAGCAGTGCGGTCCGGCCCTTGGGAGAGGTAAGCATCAGGCGGCTCTGCAAGTCTTCGACGCTGTTGGTAAATGAACTGGTCAGCTCGGCGCGCTCGTTGAAGCTGACAAGAAAGAATTCGTCCTGGGGGTTGGCGGTTTTGAAAAACTGCAAGGCCGCCTCGCGGGCCTTCCCTACTTTGTTGGACATACTGCCACTGAAGTCAAAAATGACGCCGATCGAAATGGGTACGTCTTCCGCGGAAAAGGTGGTCACTTCCTGTTCGACGTTGTCCTCGAAGAGTCGGAAATTATCGGGATCGAGACCGGTAACCAAACGGTTGTAAGGGTCCGTGACCGTGACATTCACGAGCGCCATGTCGACGTCGATGTGGAGTGGACTGCCCGTCTTAAGCCCTTTGGCTGCAGTATCCTTGCGCACGTCGTCAACTTGCGCTTTGGCGTCTTCGTCTTTTGCGTCCTTCTTGGACTCCTCTTTCTTGGATTCGTCTTTAGGCTTGTTGTCGTCAGGCGGGGACTGGGCGGAAGTCACCTGAAAGAGGGCTTGAGCGCAAAGAAAACAAATGGCGAGCAGGAGGCGGAAGGATCGAAGCACAACGCGACGATTCTCAAAGCGTGACTGCCGAACAGTCACCGGCAAATCGCGTTTCACGGCACCCCCTACGTCTCGGTCGGACCGGGACGGCCGCGCGGGTCGGACTAAAAGGCATTCTATCACTCGGATTTTTGAAAACAAGCGCAAACGTTCCATCCTTACCATTAGGAGTTTCTATGGCAGGGTTAAGCACCAGGCCGTGTGGTAGCATCCCCGCACAGAGGGCGAGGCTTTCTCTAATTAGATGAGACCGAGGCGGTGAAAGGCTTATTCCCCCATGATGAGAATCGTTGCAATGATCGGAGACGCCACGAGATGGGCCTGGTGAAAGTGGTGGTAGTCATCCCGGCGCGCTACGCATCCACCCGACTTCCGGGAAAACCCCTAGTGTCTCTTGCGGGAAAACCCATGATTCAGCGCGTTTATGAGCGGGTCACACTTGCCAAGCGAGCCAATCGAGTGGTGGTGGCAACCGACGATGCGCGCATTGTGAAAGCCGTTGAGGCATTCGGGGGCGAAGCGCGAATGACACGCTCGGATCACCGCACGGGAACGGAGCGCGTTGCGGAGGTAGCGGCGCACGAAGAGGGCGATGTCTTTGTGAACGTGCAGGGCGACGAGCCGCTTCTGGATCGCGTCGCTCTAGATACGGCGGTGGATTCGCTGCTCGAGGAACCGGCCGCAGCAATTGCCACAGTGGCCACGCCCATCAAGACTCCCGCGGACATTATGGACCCCAACGTGGTAAAGACGGTGCTGGACTTCGACGGCAATGCACTGTACTTCTCGCGCGCGCCGATTCCGTGGGTGCGAGATACGGCAAGCAAAATTCAGGTGCGGCACCTCAAACATCTCGGGCTGTATGTGTTCCAGCGCGAGGCGTTGCTCGAATGTCCCACTTTGCCGCAAGGTGAACTGGAGCGCATTGAGCATCTCGAACAGCTACGCTGGCTAGAGAATGGTTGGAAGATTCGTGTCGCGGAAGTGGAGCACGACGCAGTGAGCGTGGACGTTCCGGAAGATGTGGCCCGTGTGGAAAAACTGCTGCAAAGCCAGGAGTAAAATCGGAGAGCAGAGATCGGGAGGTCAGAACGAGGGCCAGGACAAATCTTTGTCTTTGGCCCTCGTTCTGGATGGTAAGGCGAGCGCTCTATTGCTGCGCTTTCAGAATGCCAGCGACGATGCGCTGTGCGCCGTTGTTGTCGCGGTTGGTGAAGAAAGCGAGCTGCGGATTCACGAGATAGACGACCATGTGAATCTCCGAAGTGTTGGAGAGGTCGACGTTCATGGTGGCACTTTTTCCGTCGCCGCCGGTGCCGTCGCCGCCGTTAAAGTTAATCGAACCAGTGGAGCCGCGATCTATTTGTAGAGTCAGCCCGGTGAATTGGAAGAGGTCGAAGGTGCCGGTGAAGTTCAAGCTCGTGACGGTTTGCTGGGCGAGTAGGTCCTCCTCATCCTGGCTAGCAAAAGACCCACCGCTGGTGACCAGGCCGCTCCAGTTCATGGCGTAAGGCCCGGTAATGTTGCTGCTGGTAAACGGACCTCCGGATTGGCCGGAAATGGTTCCGTCGGCAACGGCGAATGTGGGGTTCGTGTTGTCGTTTGGGCTGACTTCCTGAATGACACCGTTGCTCGCAGAACTGAGATAAAAAACGAACGAGTATTGGCTGGTAGACGAGGACTGGAAGGAAACGATCCCGCGGCCTGTGGTGGTGTCATAGTTCATGCTGGCGTTGGTCAAGGCGCTCGGACCAAATTCGGTTTCAGTGCCTGCGTTGTTCACGTCCATCAGGAGCTTGCTGACCGTACCGCCGGAGACGTCGAACCGCGCCACTCGAGTCAAGCCGCCATTCGCGGTGGAGCCGCCAACGAGGAACGCAAAGCTGCCCGAAGGAGCAGCCGGAACGGCGGGCTGCGAGACGGCGTCACCAATAAGCATGGGGCCAGTGCCACCGGCATTGGTGCTGAGGAGTCTAATGCGCGTGGAATCCACGACATAAAACGCGTAGGTCTGTCCGGCAATCGTCGCTGTACCGCGCCCGGAAGTGGCCGAATTCGTGGGGTCCGGAGTGAAGCTCCCGCTGATACTTCCGTTCGTCAATGTAAAGTTGTCGTTTGCGTCCTCGACACCGGAGGAGATGACTCCCGCGCTCGCCGCGAATTGGCCCACAAGAGATTCAGGTCCGGAGGGTTGGTTTCCATCCAGGCCGGAAACGTCAAACACGTACGAGCCTGCGACTGCAGTTCCGAAGGACGTCGCGTTTTGAAGGACAAAATTGCCGCTGCCCGTGGATGCCTGGTTGTTGGTTGCTGTTTCATCCATCATCAGGCCATCACGGGTTGAAGTAATGATGATTCCAAAGCTGACGGTAGTCGGAACGCCAGCGGAATTGATGTTGAACGTCAGCGTGCCGCGCCCGTCGGGATTGACCGTATAGCCGCTGCCCGCCATGATGGCGATCGGCGCCGATGCCGTGGTGCTCGTTCCTCCCGCGTTCACGACGTCGTAGACGCCGCCCGTGATGCCACCGCTGCCGTTGGCGATAAAGCTACCGGTCCGCGCAAACGGTGTCGCGGACACGCCGCCGCTGGTGATGACCTCTCCGCTGGTAACGAAGGCGTAGGTTCCGTTGAGGCTAGCGGTGCTGTACTTGCCCGTTGGGGGCGGCGGAGCGATGGTACTGCCGTGGCTACTGCAAGCCACGCCCCAGAGGGATGCGGCTGCAACTGCTGCCGTTAGAAACCGCTTCATCGCACACCTCGCAGCGCTTCCTTTTGCGCCGGGGTTAAGCTGGAGGCAGGCGAAAGAGGAAATCCCTTGGCGTTTCGTACCGCGACGGCTTGGGTTCCTTTTTGTACTATGCGGGCGGCAAAGTACGTGCCTTCGCCGAATGCCATAGGTTCGCCAATGATGCGAACGTTGTCTCCCGCGTTCAATGTAAGGTGACTGGCCTCAAGAAGTTTGGCGTTGCCGAGATGGACATCCACTTGCCCGGAAGCAGTTTGCAGCGTGACATGAGCCCCCATGGGCGAAACGGTGGAAGCGGTCTCATATTTCACTACGTTGCCCACCAGAGAGATTTCGCGGCTGGCATTGTAGGTCCGCAGCAACGGCGCACCAGAAGGCATGGCCTGCTGCGCAGTTGCGGAAAGACTGAGCGTCAGCGATCCGGCGAGCATGAAAAGTAACAGCAGCGGTCGATTTTTGGATTTCATTGCCCCTTCCCACGTGATGTAAGTGTGCCACTCGCAGCCTTTCTGCCCTGCGGCAAACGAAAAGCCAGCGCAACGCAAGCGGAAAGGCTCTAGGCCTTAGATGGCGAAGCCTTAAAGCACGGTTTCGCCCAAATGCCAGGGAGTTCCGGCGGCAACCGCCACAAAAGGCCGCCCTAAGAGAGTATTCCCCGGTTATTTCAAACCCGCTCCCGGGAAGAAAGTTTCACGGTCCGGCGACGAAAACTGGTTGCGGGAGTGGCCCTGCCAGGCATGTCTGCCGGGAAGCGGAGCGGGGATTTCAGGAGCGGTAGGAACGTGGGATGGGCTACAATGGTTACTGTTTGGCGATATTTCGCGTCTAAACGAGCATTCGGGTCTAGGTTGCCTGATCGCGCGAGGTCGAAATGAAATCAGAGCGTCGCGGGCTGGTGCTGATCGTCACGGTGGTGGCGTTGTCTGCCGCGTTGGGCGGTATTTATGGCCCGAACGTGCGTGCCAAGGAGTCCTCGTACGACGACGCTCAGAGTTCCGTGCGGACGTTTACCTCTGTGCTGGACGTGGTGCAGGCGAATTACGCGGAAAAAGTCGACGTCGACAGGGTTGTCTACCAGGGAGCGATCCCGGGAATGCTGCGGATGCTCGATCCGCACTCGAATTTTTTTGACGCGCGCGCGTGGGCGAACAACCGGGAAGAGATGCGGGGCAGGTACTACGGCGTGGGGATGGGAGTAATTCCGCGCGGCGACCACACGATTGTGATGTCTTCCTACACGGGCACGCCAGCTTTCCGCGCGGGAATCCGGCCCGGCGACATCATCGTGAATATTGATGACAAATCCGTGGAGGGCAAAAGTACCTCAGAAATCGCCGACCTTTTGAGGGGAGCGCGGGGTACGTCGGTCAAGGTTGCGGTTTCCCGAGAAGGTTACGCGGAGCCCCTGGTTTTTAACCTCACGCGCGATGAAATCCCGCATCACGCGGTGGATTTGGCGTTTGAGGTGAAGCCCGGCATCGGATACATCCGGTTTTCAACATTCAACGAGAAAACCGACACCGAGCTTGGCGAAGCGATGAAGCAGCTGAATGCGTCTAGTCTCGATGGCTTGATTCTGGACATGCGGGAGAATCGCGGCGGGCTGCTGGACGAGGCCATCGCGGCGAGCGACATGCTTCTGGACAAGAACCAGTTGATTGTTTCGCACCGGGGACGCGCTTCGGCAGAGCGGCGTTACTACGCGGTGCGCGGGAATCGCGGGAATAACATGCCGCTGGTCATCTTGGTGAACGGCAATTCGGCTTCCGCCACGGAAATCGTTTCCGGCGCGGTGCAGGACCACGATCGGGGCGTGATTGTTGGCGAGACGACGTTTGGCAAAGGCCTGGTCCAAACGGTCCAGCCGCTGAGCGAAAACACGGGGCTCGCGCTGACGATCGCGCGGTATTACACCCCGAGCGGCCGGCTGATTCAGCGCGATTACAAATCGGTTTCCCTGTACGAGTATTACGAGCACAGGACTCCGGAACATCCGACGGAAGTGATGCTGACCGACAGCGGCAGGCAAGTCACAGTCGGAGGCGGCATCACGCCGGACATTACCGTTAAAGAGCCCGAATTCAATCGCTTCCAAAAGGCGATGTATCGCGACGATGTGCTTTTTCCGTACGAGACGAGCGTGGGCGGATTTACGCGGCACTATTTGGGAACTCGGCCGACGATTACCAAGGATTTTGAAGTGAACGACGCGGTGCTCGGCGAATTCCGCAAGTTCCTTGCGAGCAAGAACATCCGCTACACCGAGCCGGAGATGGCTGAAAACCTGGACTGGGTGAAGCGCAAAGTCAAGCAGGAAGTGTTTGTGTCCATGTTTGGGCAGCAGGAAGGATTCAAGGTTCAGCTGGAAACGGATCCGCAACTGCGGGCAGGTATCGACGCCATTCCGCAAGCGCGCGCGCTGTATGAAAAGGCCCGCAAGATCATCGCGCAGCGCGCGGGGACTCCGACCTACCGGCCCTAAGCCCCTCGCTCGCGCGAGCCTGGCGAAAACCTGCTATTTAGAGGGCGATGGCCTTGATGGCTCGGCGCCTCCCACACTGGCGGCCACGAGGCGCTTCGGCTCGCGCCCCACTCTCAGACGCGCGACCTCACGGCGCGCTTTCACGTCGATGATGGAAACGTTGTCCTCACCTGCGTTGCTGACGCAAACATACCTGCCATCCGGGGAGAAAGCGACCCAGTTCGGGCCGTTGCCAACGGGCAGATGCGCGACAAACTTCTGCGACTCAACGTCGTAGACATACATCGCATCGTCCAACAGGCTTGTAACCCACAGCTCCTTCTCGTCCGGACGAAGAGCTAACCCGTGTGTGAGCGTGTTGATGGGTTCGCCGGGATGCTCGTGGGGCGTGGGATGCTCGGCGGGCATTTCCACTCGGCGCACAACCTTCTTTCGAGGAATGTCCACGATTACGAAGCCGTGCAGATCACTTTCGGCAACATACATGGTGCGGCCGTCGCGAGTAATCACGTAAGGGCGTGGGACTCCGCCGGTGGGAATGCTTGCGGAATAGTCCATTGCATCAAGGTCAATCTCTTTGATGGCATGGTCGCCCATCGAACTTACGAAAACGTATCGGTTGCTGCCGGCGTTAAAAGCGTTGTGAGGAGCTTTTACAGGCAGCGTTTTCACGACCCGTTGCTGGGCGACGTCCACGATATCCACGCTGTCGGTGTCGCGTATGGGCACGGCGACGTATTTGCCGTCCGGAGTGGAGGCGCACTGATTGGGACGCCCGGTTAGTTTGACTGCACTGATGAGCTTGCCGGTGGCGGTATCAAAGATGCGAAGAGTGTTGTCGCCCTCGGAGGTTGAGAAAAGCCGCTTGCCATCCCGCTGAACTGCCATGCCATGCACGCGGGGGCCGACCTGGATGTCGCCAATCACCTGCAAGGAATTCAGATCGATGACCGAGATGTTGTCTGCGACGCTGTTGCCTACGTAGAGCCGGCTACCCTGGGCGTGGAGGGCATTTGGAAGAGTTCCTGCGAGCGCGGAACCTGCCAGAACTAACGCGCTTGAAAATCTTAGTCGCACCGCCGCGTTTCTCCCCAAGGTATTTCACTCCAGGACGAAAGCGGTGTCAAATTCATATTGTAGGGACCAGGCGTTTGATGGATGGACATAGATCCCGGTGGAGCGCGGAGGCGGACGCACGCTTGCTGGAATCCCTGTTTTTGCGGCAAAAAGAGCGGCATTTGACAGAAGCGCGAGTTCCGAAGATAATTGTCCGTACGTCAATCCTGTGGAGGTCAGACAGGCCCGGCAAGAACCCGGGCGACACGGATGGCGCCAAAATATATATTTGTTACCGGCGGTGTTGTTTCCTCACTCGGAAAAGGCGTAGCAGCCTCCTCGATTGGTTGTCTCCTCGAAAGTCGCGGTTTCAAAGTCACACTTCAAAAATGCGATCCGTACCTGAACGTGGATCCGGGCACGATGAGCCCGTTTCAGCACGGCGAAGTGTTTGTGACCGAAGACGGCGCGGAAACGGACCTCGATTTGGGGCACTATGAGCGCTTCACGCACGCGAAGCTTTCCCGCGACAATAACTGGACGACCGGCCGCATCTACGAAACGATTCTCACGAAAGAGCGGCGCGGCGATTATCTGGGCAAAACCGTGCAAGTGATTCCGCACGTCACGGATGAGATCAAAGCCTGTGTCCGGAAAGTTTCCGAAGGTGTCGATGTGGTGATCGTCGAGATTGGCGGCACGGTCGGCGACATCGAATCGCTTCCCTTCCTCGAAGCCATCCGCCAGATGCGTCTGGAGCTGGGCGCGGAAAATACGCTGTTTGTTCACGTGACGCTGGTGCCGTTTATTCCGGCAGCAGGCGAACTGAAGACCAAGCCCACGCAACACAGCGTGAAGGAAATGCTGGGCATCGGAATTCAGCCGGACATTCTGCTTTGCCGCAGCGATCGCCACATACCGGCCGAATTGAAGAAGAAGATTGCGCTGTTTTGCAACGTGGCCGAGTCTTGCGTCATTTCCGTGGAAGACGTGGACACGATCTACGCGGTGCCCGCGGAGATGAGCAAAGAGGGCTTGGACGCGCAGATTTTGCGTTTATTGAAACTGGAGTTGCGGCCTTCGGACATGAAGCCCTGGCTCGATCTGGTTTACCGCATGCATCATCCGGCGGGCGAAGCGCGAATCGCTGTTGTCGGAAAGTACGTGCAACTCGAAGACGCTTACAAGAGCTTGCGCGAGGCCTTGCTGCACGGCGGGCTGGCGCACAATCACAAAACCGCGCTCGACTGGATCGAAGCGGAAGATATCGATTCGCCCGAAACGGCGGCGAGGCGACTGCACGGTTACGACGGCATTCTCGTGCCCGGTGGTTTTGGCAAGCGCGGGATTCAGGGAATGGTCTACGCGATCGAGTACGCCCGCGATCACAAGGTGCCGTTTTTCGGGATCTGCCTGGGGATGCAGTGCGCGACGATAGAATATGCTCGCGACGTTGCGGGATTGAAGCAGGCGGACAGCACGGAATTCGATCCGCAGACGCCCTACCGCGTGATTTACAAGTTGCGCGAATTGCTGGGCGTGGACGAAATGGGCGGCACGATGCGGTTGGGCTCATGGCCGTGCAAGCTGGAGCCCGGCTCGTTTGCGAATAAAGCCTACGGCAGGCTGGAGATCAACGAGCGGCATCGGCACCGGTATGAATTCAACCGCGACTTCGAGAAAACGCTGGTGGCGGCAGGACTGAAAATTACTGGACGAACGCCGGACGAAAATTATGTCGAGATCGTCGAGGCGCCCGAGCACCCGTGGTTCCTTGGCTGTCAGTTCCATCCGGAATTCAAGAGCAAGCCGCTCGAGCCTCATCCGTTGTTTGCGGCGTTCATTGGGGCGGCCCTGGAACATAAAAAGCAGCGCACGCGCGCGGCCTCCGTCACCACCGCCGAGCGTCAAGCCACACCCGTGCTGCGGGCTGCGCCCAGCGCCACGGCATAAAAATCAAGCCGAAACCTTTTTCACCGCACCCCAAAAGCGAGTTGTACCTCTTTTGAAAACACCAGGCGGGAAACCTAGGCGGCGGATGCGCAACGACTGAAGCCTCTATGCTATCTTCGTTAGCCGGAGTGGGGACCACAGGCTCATGGGGACTACACACGAAATTGAACTTGGCAAGCTGCGCCTCGGCGCGGGGAATCCGCTGTTTCTAATCGCCGGACCGTGCGTAATTGAAAGTGAACTGCACGCTTGCGTGATGGCGGAAAAGGTGGCGAAAATCGCGGCCGACGCGGGCGTGCCGTATATTTTCAAAGCGTCCTACGACAAAGCGAACCGCTCTTCATTGAAAGCGTTTCGCGGGCCGGGATTGAAGGAAGGGCTGCGCATCCTGGAAAAAATAAAGAAGGATTTCAGGCTGCCGGTGTTGACCGACATCCACGAAGAGTCGCAGGCGGAACCGGTGGCGGAAGTTTGCGACATTTTGCAGATTCCGGCATTTTTGGCGCGCCAGACAGATTTGCTGATCGCCGCTGGCAAGACCAGGCGAATCATCAACATCAAGAAGGGGCAGTTCCTTTCGCCGTGGGACATGGACAACGTGGCGGAAAAAGTGGAGAGTACGGGAAACAAGAAGATCATCTTGACGGAGCGGGGAACTTCGTTTGGCTACCAGAATCTGGTGGTGGACATGCGCTCGTTTCCCGTGATGCAACGGACCGGCTACCCGGTGGTGTTTGACGTGACCCATTCCGTGCAGCTTCCCGGCGGGCAGGGCCGATCGAGCGGGGGGCAGCCGCAGTTCATCGAGCCGCTGGCGCGCGCAGCGGTCGGCGCGGGCGTGGATGGAATTTTTCTCGAGACGCACGACAATCCGGCCGCGGCACGCTCGGACGGACCGAATGCTTTACCGCTTTCTCAACTTCAGCCGCTGCTGTTGAAACTGAAGGGGCTCAACACCGTGGTTCGCCGCTGGAGCCCTTCGTCATGAGCCTGGAGACGGCACGACGGGTGCTAAAGATTGAGGCGCAGGCGATTCAGGATGTGCTCGCGCGGCTCGATGGCAGCTTTGAAAATGCCGTAAACGCCTTGTTCGCTTGCAAAGGACGCGTGGTCGTCAGCGGCATGGGCAAGTCCGGCCTGATCGGACGAAAAATTTCGGCGACCTTTTCGAGCACCGGCACTCCATCGTTCTTTCTACACCCCGCCGAAGCCCTTCACGGTGACTTGGGCATGCTGGCGCGTGGTGACGCGATGCTCGCGGTTTCTTACGGCGGCGAGACGCAGGAGATCATCGAGCTTCTGGAAGCGCTCAAGCGCCTGGAGATGCCGCTGGTCACGCTGACCGGCTGCGTGCATTCCACGCTGGCACAAGCGAGCGAGGTGGTGCTGGACGTCAGCGTAAAAGAAGAAGCCTGTTCGCTGAATCTGGCGCCAACGGCGAGCACCACCGTGGCAATGGCCGTGGGAGATGCGCTGGCGATTTCGCTGCTCGAGCGGCGCGACTTTCGCCACGACGACTTTGCGGCACTACATCCAGCTGGACGGCTCGGCAAGAAATTACTGCGTGTTGAGCATTTAATGCACTCCGGCACTGCCTTGCCGCGCGTCGCCCGGGATGCGGCAATGCCGGATGTTTTTCACGAGATGAGCGCGAAGGGTTTGGGGATGACCACGGTCTTGGAGCCTGACGGACGACTCGCCGGAATTCTGACTGACGGCGACTTGCGGCGTTTGATGGAAAAGCATCGCGGCGCCGTGCTTGAAATGCGCGCCGCGGATGGCATGACCAATAGTCCGCAAACCATCGGGCCGCACGTGCTAGCCAGCGAGGCGCTCAATCTGATGGAGAAGAAAAAGATCACTTCCGTAGTAGTCGTGGATGAAGCGCGGCGCGTGCTGGGAATCGTGCATTTGCACGATTTGTGGACGCTGGAATTGATGTAGTGGTTTTAAGAAAAAGATTGGCCCCAGAGGTTACTGAGAAGAAAGAGAAAGGACCTTGGCGAAAGCATGAAGATTTCGGCGAAAGTTGCGAGCAAGGCCAGGCAGATTTCTGTGCTGCTGATGGACGTGGACGGCACGTTGACCGATGGCAGCGTGACGCTGGCTTCCACTTCGGACAATCACGCATTGGAAGTGAAGACATTCGACGCGCATGACGGGCAGGGGCTCTCGCTGGCCGTAACTGCGGGCTTACGCACCGGCGTGATTACTGGACGGGGCAGCCCGGCGCTACGCCGCCGGTGCAAAGAACTGGACATCGAGTTTGTTTACGAGAAGCAGGGACACAAAATCGCGGCCTACGAAGACGTCCTGCGAAAGACCGGAGCGAAGGAATCCGAAGTCGCTTACCTCGGGGACGATTTGCCGGACCTGACCATCATGCGGCGCGTGGGACTGGCGGTGGCCGTGGGCAACGCGACTCCGGAAGTGAAGCGTGCCGCGGACTATCGGACAAAGGCTCACGGGGGCAAGGGAGCCGCCCGTGAACTCGTTGAGGTGATTCTCAAGTCCAAGGGCATCTGGGAAGAGATGATCGACAAGGCCCGCGCGTAGCACAGCGGTTTGCCGTTGCCGTTGGCGGTCGTTGTTCAATTTTGGGAAAGCGATACGGCCGTTCGCGACAACCTCTCCGTTGGCCTCTCAAGCAGACCTCAAGCAATCCTCGAGGGTCATCCTACTGCAAGCAAGCCTGCCCATGCTCCCGGCTTGGCACGACGTGTCACCGGAGAACGAATTGCCGCGCACCGCTGGTTGGTGCTGAAGCGCTTCTTCGAGGACTCCAAGCAACTCGAAAGCAAGCAGGCGCAGGTTCGAAGACATCCCGCGGCGGCGAAGGCTTTGGCGCGGTACCAAAAAGAGCGCGAACATCGTCGCGCCAAAGACGGCGTCTAATGCGAAAATACTATTTTGGAGGCTACGGCAACATGCTAATCTGCTCGAACCTTAACGGTTCCATTTGACGGTTCTGCCCATGAAGCGTTTGCTGAAATGGATTGGTGGCGCTCTTGCCGTGCTTCTGCTGGCGGCGTTTGGCGTGCTCTGCTACATGGCGGGCAGCCCGAGGGACGCCTACGGCATGGTGCGCTACGCCCTTCCGCACATGCATCGCGGCACGCTCAGAGTAGGCAGCGACGCGCCAGACGCAAGGTTGCTAGCGCTCGACGGCACGACTCGTTTTCACATTCGAGAACGCCTTGGCGCGCGTCCTCTGGTATTGGTCTTCGGCAGTTTCACTTGACCGCCCTTCCGCCGCCAGGTGGGCGACATCGTTCAGATCTACAACGACTACAAGGACCACGCGGATTTTCTGACCGTGTACGTTCGCGAAGCTCATCCCACCGACGAATGGCAGATGAAATCCAACGTAAAGGACGACATTTGCTACGCGCAGCCGAAAACGCTGGAGCAGCGCGTGGCCATTGCGCAAGATTTCACGAAGCACTACAAGTTTCCTTTGCCCTTCGGCATCGACGACATGGGCAACGCGGCCGACGGCGCGTACGCAGCCTGGCCGGAACGCCTGTACGTCATTGACGAGACTGGGCATGTCGCGTATCGCGGAGGGATGGGGCCGTTCAACTACAAGCCCGCTGAAGTTCGCGACTGGCTTGCGGCGAAGTATGGAGCCGTAAAGCACGAGGCGCCAGCTGCGGCGGCTGCATCTTCAACCGCAAATCCGACGACTCCCGCCGCGGCCTCCGCGTCGGCTCCGGACAAGGCAACGGCACCAACGCAGGCAAGTTCCACAAAGTAAAGTGCGCTATCCCGCCGGGTGTGGCGCTAGAATCCATTTGTGAAACCCCGCCTCAGGAAACCCCTGCGCACACCGGGCGGATCGAAGAAGGTCGGGCTCGCACGCGCACTCTCCAAGCTCGGGTATTGCTCTCGCTCGCGGGCCGCAGAATTGATCCGCGCCGGGCATCTGAAATTGAACGGCGCGGTGCGCCACGATCCAGAGACTCCCACTTATCCAGGCAAGGACCGCATCCAAGTGGACAATGCTCCGCTTGCCGCCAGCGAAACGATCTACCTCATCCTGAACAAACCGCGCGGCGTGGTGACTTCGGCTTCAGACGAAATGGGCCGCGAAACGGTTTACGCTCATCTACCAAAGAGTCTTCCTTGGGTTGCGCCCGCGGGACGCCTCGACAAAGCCAGCGAAGGATTGTTGTTGCTCACCAATGATTCCGAATGGGCTGCGCGTATTACCGCGCCGGAGACGCATCTCGACAAGACCTATCATGTGCAGATTAGCGGGTTCGCTGATTTGGCGCTGCTCTTGAATTTGCGCGAGGGCATCGGAACAGATGACGGCGATTTTCTTCGCGTGAAGGATGCGCGCAATCTTCGGCGGGGTGAACGCAATTCGTGGCTGGAAATCGTTCTCGATGAGGGGAAGAACCGCCAGATTCGCCGCTTGCTCGAACATTTCCACCTCAAGGTTTTGCGTCTGCTGCGCGTGGCCATTGGGCCGCTGGCCTTGGGGGAACTAAAAAAAGGCGCAACCCGTGTGCTTACCATCTCGGAAAAAAAAGAACTGGATCGCGCGATGCGGCAAGACTTCCATTGAATCGTTTCAAGAATGAAAATGCTGCGGATTGCCGCTAGAATAGGCCGCGTCGTTCCCGGAGGCTTCATGAAGAAAATTCGCGTGATTGCTTTTCTGTTGCTGCTGGTCGCAATCCCCGCGTTCGGCCAGACCAAGCTTTCCACAAAGTGGGAAGAGCTAACCGCGGAAGATTTTCGCACCGCGATTCAACAATCGAAGGGAACGTGCTTGCTGCCCTTTGGAATTCTGGAAAAGCATGGGCCGCATCTGCCGCTGGGAACGGATCTTCTGAACGTTCGCTACGCCGCCCTGCACGCCGCCGAACAGGAATTTGCGGTGGTTTTCCCGGAATACTATTTCGGCCAAATTTTCGAAGCCAAGCATGAGCCCGGCACGGTCGCTTACAGCGTGGACTTGCAGTTGAAGCTTTTGCAGGAGACCACGGACGAAATGGCGCGCAACGGCTGCAAGAAAGTCGTCATCGTGAACGGCCATGGCGGAAATGAGCACCTGCTTCCCTTCTTCGCACAGGCGCAGATGGCGAGCCCCAAGGACTATGTCGTTTACGTGCTTGGCGGCGAACGCAGCCGTCCGGGCGGTCCGGCAAAAAAATCCACCGGCATTGATTACCACGCCGGAGAAAATGAAACCTCCAACACGCTCTACACGCATACTCACCCACCTGGACCGGGCGAAACGCGAGTCCGGCGCCGACCAGAAGCGTCAGAATCTGCCGGAATTTCTCTATACCGGCATCTGGTGGTACGCGCGCTTC
>Ga0126378_10000533_pt1 | contig 27812 bp, 24 predicted proteins | sample PanSoiMetPlot_23_FD_92587 | JGI IMG/M metagenome (GOLD analysis project Ga0126378, IMG submission 92587) | Tropical forest soil microbial communities from Panama - MetaG Plot_23 | ecosystem: Environmental > Terrestrial > Soil > Tropical forest > Bulk soil | place: Panama | collected 2016-02-17
CAGTTTCGTGATCCGCAGAGGACCCTCGACAACTTCGATTTCCATTTCAACAAAAAGATGAATCGAAGTCTGGTCTTCGATCTAGCCACGGCCGCTTTCGTGGGCCGCCGTGAAGACGCGCTCTTCTTGGGTCCACCCGGCACCGGCAAAAGTCATCTAGCTCAAGCGATCGGACAGGCGGTCATCGGCCAGGGTTATCGGGTGATCTACCGCGAAGCACACCTCCTGCTCGAAGAAATCGCCGAAGCAGCACTCGACGGAACTCGCAAAGAGCACATGGAGCTGCTCTCCACCGTGCCCTTGCTGATCATCGATGACCTGGGAATGCGAAAGTTAGGGCCCACAGCGGGAGAAGAGCTCCTGGAGATCGTCATGCGCCGCTATGAACGCGCCAGCACGCTGCTCACTTCCAACCGCCCTGTGGAAGACTGGGGCAAACTACTCGGCGACAGCGCCGCGGTCACCGCCATGCTCGACCGCCTTCTCCATCGTGGTCACATCCTGAAGTGCGGACCACGGAGCTGGAGGACCAAAACAGACTTGCCCGATCAGGAGAAAACGGGATAAATAAGGACCACGTCCTGGGCCATCCCACATGGCCGGTTTTGAGGCGACCCCGCATGGCCGGTTTTGACCCGACCCCGCATGGCCGGTTTTGACCCGACCCTTGAGGTTGCCGCTGTGATTTGCTTCGGCACTGGATTAATACGGAAGAGTGCTACAGAAGTCGCGGTGTCGAACAGACGCGTGCTGGTCAAAAGCGGATTCATTTCTCGAAAAACAATCGAAGTGACTCTCTCCAAGGTTGAAAATCTCGGCGTTGAGGAATCTGCCCTAGGCAGAATGCTTGGGTACGGAAATGTGATTGTGCGGGGCACGGGAGGAACCTGCGAATCATTTGAGCGAATCGCGAAGCCTGAAGAACTAAGTCGCCGGTTCAGGGACAACTAGCGAGTGTGGGCTACACTTTGAACTCGGAGAGTCTCAGGTCCTAATGCTATTCGACGCGCGACCTTTAGTCTCCCTGCGGTGATCGGCGTTTTCGAGCGGGAAAGCTCTCTCAAGCAACAGATCCTTTATCACTGCCTGAACCGTGCGTGGAAACCGCTCTCCGTACTTTCGAAGTTTTGCGGCGGTGAGAAACTGGAGCTGTAGTTCATCTAAGGGTGTGTGGAGCCCCTCCTGACGTGTCAAATAAATCCAATCGAGCAAGGCCTTTTCAGGTTCGGCGACGAGATATTTGCTGTAGCGCGTGGCCTTTTGTTCATAGCCCCAATAGAGGTCAGGAGATATCTTTCGATACACGATGGCTACTGACTTTGTCCGAAATGATTGCGGGTATCCAGGCGTCACACAAGTGAGAAAAGACGGGCTCTGGCTTGTGATCCCCTTTTCGACCATGACCGACTCAAGAGAAACGTAGGACCGTGGACGGAGTACATTGACCAAGTCTCGCGGAGAGAAGTGCTGGTTCACGCGATTGATGTAGATTTTGGTGGAAATGCGCTCAACGAGTCCCTGCCCCTCGTATCGTCGAAGGGAATTACGCACTGCCGCTTCGGAAATCTTGTGTCTGCGAGCCAAGTCATCGGATCGTAGGATCGAATTTCGGCGCGCCTCTTCTGTGAGAATGGCGGTCCAGTTCATCGGCGTCCTCCAGCGAGCCAGTCTGAAAAAACTGCTCGAAGTGATTGGCGAATTGGTTCAAATCGTTCCTTCTCAAGCTGTTCGAACAACGGTGGCGGCAGTGCCGGACGCAGTTCCACCGTGCAGAGCTTTGGGCTAACGGTCTCGATGCGTGCTTTGATGGATTCTTCGTGGAGTTCATTCATTATGATGAAATCTTCGAGGTGCGCGCACAGGGCTTTGTCTAGTTGTGCTCCGCGGGAAAGCATCCTCCGACTTGGGTAGTGGCCCGGATGGTAGAAGGTCTATGTCGCGGGATAGTCGAGGGCTCTCATAAAAAAGCACGAGGGTGGCTCCTCCAAGCAACACAAAATGGTCCGGAAACGATGTGAAGAGCGCCACGGCAGTTTCTTCAATGAGGACGAGGATTTCGGCATCAGCGTGTTGGAAATCGCGCTCCCTATACTTGTCAACCCTGGCCCGTAGGTTCATAGTTGCCATAAGCACCAAAAAGGTGGTGTTTTGTACCTATAAATTCAATCATAGTTGCTACATGCACGATATTCGGTGCGTTTGGCAATTATGATGTATACTTGGTTCGTAGTCAAAGGAAGCTCAAATTGCCCCGCCAGGCAAAACCGGATGCACCGACCATCCGACCGCAATTCCGCCCGGTTTGCCACGCGAATGCGGAAACCTTCTGACACCGTGCGCCAGTTCTTCGAGGATTCCAGTCGGGAATGCGAGGACTACGGTCGAAACGTTTTCATCATGACCAGGTTCCAGGCCAGCAACCGGACTCTGTCTGAACTGGACGAAGCTATGCGCGAAACCTTGCACAGCCACAGTTTCGTGTTGGCCTGTTCAGCGGGACTTTAGGTTGCTGACGCAGAGCTGGCGGCTGGGCGATTACGCCTCATCTCCGGCAAATCTAGCTGGCAGCAGTTTCGCCTGGATAGTTGAAGAAGAGCTGATTCCCGTCGGGATCATCGACCACCAGGAGCCGATAGCCCCACGAACCTTCCTTGACCGGAACGCCCTTGGCCTCGAGTTCCGCGCGCAGCGCATCCACCGCGGCGGCCGGGGCCTCGCGCGTCGCCGGCTCAACGTTCAGGGAAATGAACATCAGCCCTTTGCCGATTTTCTCCGGCCATGTGTCGGCCAGGATAAGCGCGCAGCCCTGGCGATCGACCTGTGCCACGTGCGCTTTGCCGTCCTCGTCGTAGCGCCAGGGGCTCGTGAAGCCGAGCTGGTTGACGTAAAAACGGAGCGAGGCCTCAACGTCGGTTACGTTTAGGATGGGGCGCGCGAACCAGTCTGTCATAGGCTCTAACCTCGAATGAAGAGAACTTCTTCCCAAGTCTCGAATTCTTGGCTATCTTAGACGCAGTTAGAAGCCGTAAGACTCTGTTTGAGTTTCGCGACAAGTCCCGTAAGCCGCTAACCCGAGACCAATCCAGTACCGAAAATAGAAAAGGAAAATGGAAGGGGGGCCGCGTCCTTTCCGTCCTTTTAGGCGTCCTTTCTCTCCCCTTGGAAGAACCAATGAACACCGTATTTATCGGCAAGATGTCCGTAGGTTCCAAACGGCAGATCCCGTAAATCATCAAGCAGTTCTTTGTCCGCCCCCGCGGCGAGCTTGTCAAAGATTGCTCTCAGCTCATTATATTTCCCGCCGTTGATATACATTGCGACCGTATTTCCCTGTTTCGGCGTTCGCCCGGGATGGAGCCAGTCTGTTGCCGAAAACTCTATGGCGCCGCTTTTCAGGCGCGCATGGGCAGTTTTCTGATGCTGTTCAGGCGGCATTTGGCCCTTCATGGGCGTATCGGCGACTTTCGTAATCGTCAATTCACCGCCCAAACAGGACTGATAAAATGCCATCGCTTGGGCGCAATGCCCCTCAAATATCAGGAAGGGAGTGAGATTCATCAATTGGCTCCTTTTTGGTTTGGCTTCTTGAGCTGCATTCCGTTGTCGTCAGAGCATATCGCAGACCTGCGCTCATCGCGGAATGATCGTCGCCTAACCGGAACTGGCCCAGTTACCGAAAATAGAAAGGGGGTCCTAAATTTGCGGGCGTTTGCCGAGTCTCCGGTCCAGATTGAAAGCGGCGCTGATTAATGCTAGATGGGTGAAGGCTTGGGGAAAATTTCCTAGCGCCTCGCCTTGGGCCCCTGTTTGTTCTGCGTAAAGCCCGAGATGGTTGGCGTAACCAAGCATCCGCTCAAAGAGGAGCATGGCTTGATCAAGTTTCTTCGGGTTCGCCTGGCTTGCGCGTGTTAGTGCTTCCACAAGCCAAAAGGAACACATGTTGAATGTCCCTTCCTCGCCGGGAAGTCCGTCAATTCGAGGGTCCGGAGGGTAGCGGAAAACGAGACTGTCGCTGACGAGACCACCCTGGCTTGGGCTTTTGAGAATCGCGTCTATTGTGCTGAGCATCCGCGGATCGTTCGGAGCCATAAAGAAAACCAGGGGCATAATCAGAAGCGAAGCATCCAGGTCGTCGCTGCCATAGAATTGGGTAAACGCACGTCGCTTGTCATTCCAGCCGCGCGTCATTACCTCCTCATAGATGCGATCCCGCTCCTGAATCCACTTCGCTCGATTTGCCGGCAGGGCACGTTTGTCCGCCAAACGCACACCACGGTCCAGAGCAACCCAGTTCATGACCTTTGAGAAAACAAAGTGCTCTTCGCGATTGCGCATCTCCCAGAGACCCGCATCGGGACGTTGCCAGTTTTCGCAGATCCAGTCCAGCCGGTGGCGAATTCTTACCCAAGGATCGTAGGGAATGGGACTGACGTATTTGTTGTACAAGTAAAACGCGTCCATGAATTCGCCATAAACGTCAAACTGGAACTGTGAGACGGCGGCATTGCCGATGCGCACAGGGCGAGACCCACGGTATCCTTCCCAGCCATCCAGAGTCTTTTCGGAAATCTGGCATTCGCCGTGGATTGTAAAAAGCACCGGAACAGGCTCATTCGGATGAAGATGCTTCGATGCATAATTCTCAACCCAATTCATGAAGGCCCCAGCCTCTTCTCGGAAGCCAATACGGAGGAACGCGTAGACGGTGAAAGCCGCGTCTCTTACCCAGGTGTAGCGGTAATCCCAGTTCCGAGTGCCGCCAGTAACCTCGGGCAGGCTGGTGGTGGGGGCGGCGATAATCGCTCCCGTAGGTTCGAAGGTCAGAAGTTTCAAGACCAGTGCGGATCTCTCAACCTGCTCCCGCCATCTCCCCTGATAGGTGCAGGACGAAAGCCAGTTGCGCCAGAACTTCAAAGTTGTCTGGATGAGCTCCTCGGCTTCTATTGCAGGCGGGGGACAAAGAACGCAGGTATCGGCCCTCAGAATGAAGACCTGTGATTTCCCTTCCTCAAGGACAAACTCGCTGGTCACCCCGCCTTGAGCGTCATGCTTCAGGGGAACAGCGGTGGAAAGAGTGAAGCTCAAGCTGCTGGCATTGAAACTCGCACCGTTGGCGTCTAGGCGCGTCTCATGGCTCTCACGTCCATAATCAAAGGCGGGGCGGCAACGGACCGAGACCCGCACCGTACCCTTGACGCAGTGGATGCGCCGGCAAAGATGGCGATGCCAGGGTGAGTCGGCGGGCAGCCCTACCGGCATGAAATCTTCCAGTTCAGCGATGCCATCGGGGAGCAAGAATCGCGTCACCAGGATGTTTGTCGAAGGCCAATAGAACTGTTTGCTCCGCACCTGATCGCCGACAGGGCAGATTTGAAAGCGACCTCCTTTGTTGTCGTCCAAAATTGCGCCAAAGATGCTTGGTGAGTCGAAATGCGGATAGCAATACCAATCGATCGACCCGTTCCTGCCGACGAGCGCCGCGGTACGCATGTTGCCGATGATCCCGTAGTTCTCGATGGGTTGATAAGACATCGCGGTATCCTTCCCCGGACTGTGACGCTCTAGGGGTATGCCATTGGCCGAATAACCACGTCAAGTCGAATGCACTTGGTCTTAGACTTCGAGGGTCCCTGACCGACACCTGGAGGCATTTTCAAGCTGCTGAAACATGCTTGGAATACATCTGTAATCTTGCTGGTCGGAGAGTAGGGAACGCTGGACGCCAACTTAGCGGCGCTGGCGATTTTGTCGTAAAATCCCATCATCGGCCCCGCATGCTGGGGCATCTAAAGACTGTTTTGTGACTGTGGGCGGCCTGCCTGCAAACAGGAGCGACCGTGAGTCAGGTAAAGAGCCAAGTGGATGTTGACCTCCTCAGTATAAATACCATTCGCACTCTGGCGATTGACGCGGTGCAGCAAGCCAATTCGGGGCATCCGGGCGCGCCGATGGGGCTGGCGCCGGTGGTCTACGAACTTTGGCAGAAATATCTGCGCTACGATCCCGCCGATCCGACCTGGCCGAACCGCGACCGCTTCGTGCTTTCGGCGGGACATGCTTCGATGTTGCTGTATGCGACGCTGCATTTGGCGGGCGTGTGCTTGGTGAATACGAAAGGGGAAGTTACGAACGAGCTCTCGGTTCCAATGGAAGAGATCAAGCGGTTCCGCCAATTGGACAGCCGAACGCCGGGTCATCCGGAATCGCACATCACCACAGGTGTTGAGACCACGACCGGCCCGCTGGGGCAAGGAGCGGGCAATAGCGTAGGAATGGCGGTTGCCAGCAAATGGCTTGGCGCGAATTACAACAAGCCGGGATTCGAGATTTTCGATTTCAACGTGTACGCGGTTTGCGGCGACGGCGACATGATGGAAGGCGTGTGCTGCGAAGCGGCTTCGCTGGCGGGTCACTTGAAGCTTTCGAATCTTTGCTGGATTTACGACAACAATCGCGTGACGCTGGACGGGCCAGCGGATTGGTCGTTCAGCGAAGATGTGGCGACGCGCTTTGCGGGATATGGATGGGACGTTGCGCACGTGACCGACGCGAACGACCTCGAAATGCTCGCGGGCGCGTACGACAAATTCCTCAAGGCGAAAGACCGGCCGACGCTGATCGTTGTGAATAGCCACATCGGGTACGGTTCGCCGCACAAACAGGATTCCTATGAAGCGCATGGCGAGCCGCTGGGCGAAGCGGAAGTCAAATTGGTGAAGAAGAATTATGGTTGGCCAGAAGACGCGAAGTTTCTGGTGCCGGATGGCGTTTACGATCACTTCAAAAATGGAGTGGGCAAGCGCGGAGCGCAGGCGCATGCGGCGTGGCAAGTTAAGTTTGAAGCCTATAAAAAGCAGTTTCCGCAGCAAGCCGGCCAGATCGACCGCATGCTGGCAGGGAATTTGCCGGACGGCTGGGACAAGGACTTGCCGAGTTTTCCCACGGATCCGAAAGGAATCGCGACGCGAGAATCTTCGGGGAAAACGCTGAACGCACTGGCGAAAAATATTCCGTGGCTGATCGGTGGTTCGGCTGACTTGGCGAAATCCAACAAGACGAACTTGACATTTGATGGCGCCGGCGATTTTCAACCGGGGACATTCGGCGGGCGCAACATTCACTTCGGCGTGCGCGAGCATGCCATGGGCGCCATGGTTAACGGCATGACGCTATCGAAACTGCGCGCTTACAGCAGCACCTTTTTCAATTTCAGCGACTACATGCGACCCGCGATGCGACTCGGCGCGCTGATGGAGATCCCCGCGATGTACATCTTTACCCACGACTCTGTGGGCGTGGGGGAGGACGGGCCAACGCACCAGCCGATCGAGCAGCTTGCGGCTTTGCGCGCGATGCCGAACATGCTGGTTTTGCGGCCGGGCGACTCGAACGAAGTCGTGGAAGCATACAAGGTGATGTTGCAGCACGCGCACGGGCCGAGCACTCTGGTGCTGACGCGGCAGGCGGTGCCTACGCTGGATCGGACGAAATATGCGCCGGCTTCGGGAGTTGCGAAGGGCGGATATGTTTTGGCGGATGCCGCGGGCGGGAAGCCGGACGTGATTCTGATGGCGAGCGGCAGTGAATTGTCGCTTTGCGTGGACGCTTACGAAAAGCTCAAGGCGGAAGGCATCCAAGCGCGAGTCGTGAGCATGCCATCGTGGGAGTTGTTCGAACAGCAGGACGCCGGGTATAAGGCCAGCGTGTTTCCGCCGGACGTAACCGGGCGAGTTGCGGTGGAAATGGCCGCACCATTTGGCTGGGAGCGGTACACCGGCGCGAAGGGTAAGCTTCTTGGCATGCGCCGCTTTGGCGCGTCGGCTCCGCTGAAAGAGTTGCTGAAAAAATTTGGCTTTAACGTGGACCATGTTGTTGCCGCCGCCCGGGAAGCGTTGGGGAAGTGAGCCACTGATGAAGCTGGTGATTGGGTCGGATCACGCCGGCTTTGCTCTCAAGGTTGCGATGGGCGATTTGCTGCGCTCGCTCGGGCACGAAGTGCTAGACGTGGGCGCGTTCAACGAAAATCCATCCGACTATCCGGATTTCGCGGAAGCGGTGGGGGGGGCCGTGCTGGACGGAAAAGCGGAACGCGGGGTGTTAATTTGCGGCAGCGGCGTCGGAGCAAGCGTCGCGGCGAACAAATTAATGGGCATTCGCGCGGGAATGTGCCACGACACGTATTCGGCGCACCAGGGCGTGGAGCACGATGATATCAACGTGCTGGTGCTCGGCTCGCGCGTGATCGGCGTCAAGCTTGCCGAGGAGCTGGTGAAAGCTTTTCTGGGTGCGAAATTCACGAAAGAAGAGCGCCACGTGCGGCGGCTGGGAAAAGTGAAGGCGCTAGAAGCAAGATTCGGCGCGAGCGCGAAGGCCAAGGTATAGGGAATGTGGAGTTTGCAGCGCCCGCCGTCTCAAGGCGTACAATAGAATTTCAGAGGTGTTTTTCGGGCTCAAGGAGAACGATTATGACGACGACAACCACTCTTCCCAAGATAGCCAAGGGAGCGAATCCACTCAAGGGCTTGCTGGCGCACGGCCAATCGCCGTGGATGGATTACGTGCGCAGAGACTTGCTTACGAGCGGACAATTGAAGAAATACATTGATAACGATGGATTGCGCGGGATGACCTCCAACCCTGCGATTTTTGAAAAAGCCATCGTTGGCAGCAATCTTTACGACGACATTTTGAAATCGCCCGAGGTGAAGAAGCTCGACGCAAATGGCGTGTTCGAGAAAATTGCGTTTCGCGACATTCAAGATGCCTGCGACATCTTCCGGCCCATCTACGAGGAAACCAAGCGGCGCGACGGTTACGTCAGCATCGAGGTTTCGCCTTTTCTCGGGTACGACACGAAAGCCACCATCGACGAGGCGCGCCGCTTGTGGAAAGGCGTGAATCGCCCGAACGTAATGGTCAAAATTCCCGGCACGCCGGAAGGGCTGCCCGCGATTCGCCAGTGTCTGGAAGAGGGCCTCAATATCAACATCACGCTTCTGTTCGCGCAATCGGCCTACGAAAATGTGGCGGAAGCCTATCTTGCTGCCCTCGAAGCGCGCGCCGCGAAGGGTCAGGACATCAGCCACATCGCGAGCGTGGCGAGCTTCTTCGTCAGCCGCATTGACACGCTGATCGACGGAATGATTGATGAGAGGCTCAAGGCCAACGTTGACGCTGGGCAGAAAACTTTGCTGGAAAGCATTCGCGGGAAGGTGGCGATTGCCAACGCGCGACTGACATACAGGAAGTATCAGGAACTTTTTGGCGGACCTCGATGGAAGGCACTGGCTGCGAAAGGCGCGCACACGCAACGGCTTCTGTGGGCCAGCACGAGCACGAAGAATCCCAAGTACCGCGATGTGCTTTATGTGGAAGAACTGATTGGCGCAGACACGGTGGACACGATTCCGCCGGCAACGTTCGACGCTTTCCGCGAGCATGGCAAGCTGCGTCCCAGCCTCACGGAAAATGTGGATGGCGCAGCCAAAAACATGGCCGATCTGGCCAAGGCCGGAATCTCGATGAAAGAAGTGACCGACAAGCTGCTCGCGGACGGCGTGAAGCTCTTTTCCGATGCTTTCAAGACCCTGCTGGATGCCGTAGGGAAAACCGCGGGAGCCCACGCGTGAGTGTAAACCGGCAGACCTGCACGCTACCGGAAGAACTAGCCAACGCGGTGGCCGCGTCGCTGGAAGATTGGCGAAAGAACAATAAAGTAGCGCGCCTTTGGCAGAAGGACGCGTCCCTCTGGACGCGCACCGACGAAAGCAACTGGCTGAGCTGGTTGCACATTGTGGACCAACAGCTCGCGCACGCCGATGCGTTTCAGAGAATTGCCGAAGACGTGAAAAAGGCGGGGTTCAAGCACGCGCTGCTGCTGGGAATGGGCGGGTCGAGCCTTTGCCCGGAAGTGCTGCGCATGACCTTCGGGAAAATCAAAGGCTTTCCCGAACTCCATGTGCTGGATTCCACCGATCCGGTGCAAATCAAGGCCATCGAAGCGAATCTCGATCTGAAGAGCACGCTCTGCATCGTTTCGAGCAAATCGGGCAGCACGCTCGAACCCAACATTTACAAACAGTATTTCTATGAACGCGTGAAAGCCAAAGTGGGCGAGAAAGAAGCAGGCAACCGCTTCGTGGCCATCACCGATCCGGGTTCGCACATGCAGGACGTCGCTGTTGCGGACAAATTCCGCGAGGTTTTTTTCGGCTTGCCGAGCATCGGAGGACGTTACTCGGCTCTTTCGAATTTCGGCATGGTGCCTGCGGCGGTCATGGGCCTGGACGTGGAAAAGTTCCTGACCGCGACGAAGGAGATGGTTGGTGCCTGCGGCCCGGGTATAACGGTACATGACAATCCGGGGGTGATTTTGGGAACGGTCCTCGGCGTGGCCGCTACTCACGGCCGCGACAAGCTGACGATCATCACTTCGCCTGGAATTTATGATCTTGGCGCATGGCTCGAACAGCTTATTGCGGAATCTACGGGGAAGAGCGGGAAGGGCATTATTCCCGTGGATCGCGAGCGCTTGTCGAGGCCATCCGTTTACGGCAAAGACCGCGTGTTTGTTTACTTGCGTCTGGCATCGAAGCCGAACAAGGTGCAAGACAAAGCCGTGATGGCCCTTGAAAAGGCGGGCCATCCGGTGGTGAGCATTAGCGTCGACAACGTTTACTCGCTCGGGCAGGAATTCTTTCGATGGGAAATCGCCACTGCGGTGGCGGGCTCGATCATTGGGATCAACGCCTTCAATCAGCCGGACGTCGAGGCGAGCAAGGTGGAGACGCGCAAACTGACCAGCGAGTACGAAGCCAAGGGCAAATTGCCCGCCGAGATTCCGTTTTTTGAGGCGAGCGGAATTCAGTTTTATGCGGATGAGAAAAACGTCGCGGAAATTCATGGCGGATTAAATGTCGCTGCCGTTTTGAAAACACATCTTAGCCGTCTCAATTCCCGCGATTATTTTGCCGTTCTCGGCTACATACCGATGAATGCGGAGAATGAGAAGGCTCTGCAGACGCTGAGGCACGCGGTTCGCGACAAGAAAAAAGTGGCCACGGTTCTCGGCTTCGGTCCGCGTTTTCTGCACTCCACTGGGCAGGCTTACAAAGGCGGGCCTAACAGCGGAGTGTTTCTGCAGATTACTTGCGACGACGCGAAAGACTTACCGGTACCGGGACAGAAATACACTTTTGGCGTGGTTAAGGCGGCACAGGCACGCGGCGACTTTGCGGTACTTTCGGAGCGGGGGCGGCGCGCCTTGCGGGTTCATCTGCCGAAAAACCTGAAGTCGGCGCTTGCCAAACTATCCAAAGCCGTGAAAAAAGCAGTTGCCTGACACGGACCAAATCTTTTTCATGCTTATTGGCGGGGAGCGCACACGATGCAACTGGGGATGATTGGGTTGGGCAGAATGGGCGCCAACATGGTGCGGCGCCTGGAGAAGGGCGGCCACAAATGCGTGGTCTATGACCGCAGCGCCGATTCGGTCAAGCAGCTTTCTGCGGAAGGAGCGACAGGTTCTTCGTCGCTTGATGATTTTGTAGCCAAATTGCAAAAGCCGCGCGCGATTTGGCTCATGGTGCCTGCCGCAGTTGTGGATGCCACGCTGCACGACGTGGTTGGCAAGCTCGAGAAAGACGATGTGGTCATCGACGGCGGGAATTCCTATTACATTGACGACATTCGTCGCGCAAAAGAACTTTCCGCGAAAGGGATCCATTACTGCGATGTAGGCACGAGCGGGGGAGTTTGGGGACTCGAACGCGGCTATTGCCAGATGATTGGCGGCGAGACGGACGTGGTAAAACGCCTCGATCCCATCTTCAAGACGCTGGCGCCTGGCCGCGGCGACGTGCCGCGCACTCCTGGCCGCGAAAGGGCCAGTGGTACGGCCGAAGAAGGCTACTTGCACTGCGGGCCTTCGGGCGCTGGACACTTCGTGAAGATGGTGCACAACGGTATCGAATACGGGTTGATGGCGGCTTATGCCGAGGGCTTGAACATTTTGAAGCACGCCAATGCAGGCAAGTCGCATCGGGAAGCCGACGCGGAAACCACGCCGCTGCGCAATCCAGAACATTACCAATACGATTTCAATCTCGCAGACGTCACGGAAGTGTGGCGCCGCGGAAGCGTGGTGGCTTCCTGGCTACTGGACCTCACGGCAATTTCTTTGCTTGAGCAACCCACGCTCGAGCGCTTCTCTGGGCGAGTCTCAGACTCTGGCGAGGGGCGGTGGACGATTCTCGCGGCGATTGAATCAACGGCGCCGGCACCCGTTCTCAGCGCTTCGCTGTATCAGCGCTTCACGTCGCGCGGCGAAGACGATTTTGCGGCCAAGGTATTGTCTGCCATGCGTTTTCAGTTTGGCGGGCACATTGAAAAGAAAGCTGGCCATTAGCGGCTGCGCGAGCTATCCGGCGACAACGTAGAGGGATTCCAACTGATGAACCACGACCACCTAGACACAAACGCAGCGGCTTCCCCTTGTGTAATGACGATTTGCGGAGCCGCGGGCGATCTTACCAAGCGCAAGCTCATCCCGGCGCTGTGCAATCTGGCCCAAGAAAAACTTCTTCCCGAGCAATTTGCGATTGTCGGCTTTTCTGTTGACGACTTCACTACCGAAAGCTTCCGAAAAACGCTCATAAAAGAGATTCCAGAGTATGCCGCCTCGCCGATTGACCCAAAGCTTCTGGACTGGATGTGCGAGCGGATCTACTACGTCAAAGGCGATTTCCAGGACCCGGAAGCGTATAAGCGCCTCGAACAGCAGATCGGCGAGGCGGACAAGAAATACGGCACGCAAGGAAATCGTCTTTTTTATCTTGCGGTGGCCCCCCGTTTCTTTTCGGCGATTGTCAAAATGCTGGGCCTGTGTTGCTTGTCGAAGGAAGAAGAGGGCCGCTGGGCGCGCGTTATTGTAGAGAAGCCATTCGGGCACGATCTGGCTTCCGCCAAGCAGCTGAACCAAGAGCTGAAGCAAGTCCTCACCGAAAAGCAGATTTATCGCATCGACCATTATCTCGGCAAAGAGACCGTGCAGAACGTCATGGTTTTCCGCTTTTCCAACAATATTATCGAGCCGCTTTGGAACCGCAATTATGTGGACCACGTGCAAATCACGGCCGCGGAAACGGTGGGCATCGAACATCGCGGCGGATTCTACGAAACGGCGGGCGCGCTGCGCGATATGGTGCCGAACCATCTCTTCCAATTGCTGACCATGACCGCCATGGAGCCTCCTATTTCCTTCGATGCCGATGAAGTTCGCAACAAGCAAGCCGAAGTGCTCCATGCCATTCAGCCGTTAACTCCGGAAGAAGTGCTCACCAACATGGTGCGAGGGCAGTACGGGGGCGGCACCGTCGAAGGAGAGCGGGTTGTCAGTTATCGCAGCGAACCTGCGGTTGCTCCCGATTCCAATACCGAGACGTTTGTCGCCCTGAAACTGCTGATTGACAACTGGCGGTGGGCGGGCGTGCCTTTCTATCTTCGCACGGGCAAGCGCTTGTCGCGGCGCGTAACCGAGATCGTTATTCAATTTCGCCGAACACCGTTCGTGCTTTTTAGAAACACGAGCGTTCGCAATCTCGAAACCAACCGTCTGGTCATTCACATTCAACCGGAAGAGGGAATTTCGCTGAGCTTCGGCGCGAAAGTTCCTGGCTCGGTGATGAAACTTGGCCTCGTCAACATGGACTTCGATTACTGCACGTATTTTGGATTGGAGCACAGCACCGGTTACGAACGCCTGTTGCGCGATTGCATGGCAGGTGATGCTACGCTCTTTCAGCGGGCGGACATGGTGGAAGCCGGCTGGAGCGTGATTCAACCGGTCCTCGACGTGTGGCACGCGCTACCGGCGCGCGGTTTCCCGAATTATGCCGGCGGCTCGTGGGGGCCCGACGAAGCGGATGAGTTGCTGGAAAAAGACGGCCGCGCGTGGCGGCGCATTGGCGAGGAAGAACTTGATAAGCGCGGGCGAATCGCTCCTCCGGCGATCGCGGAGAAAACTGGAATTGCGGGCTGAGGAATAATGGAGCCGGAAATCCGAATCCTGGCGGATGGCGCGGCCATCGCAAAACGCGCCGCACAAGAGTTTATTCAAGCCGCGGCCGCCGCTGTGCGCGAGCGTGGCGCGTTCCATGTAGCGCTGGCGGGCGGCTCCACTCCGAAGGCTTTGTATGGTTTGCTGGCCAACGATCCGGCGATGCGGTCGCAGGTTCCGTGGGATAAAATGCAAGTGTTCTTCGGCGACGAACGCCACGCTGGTCCCGGCGACGCGAACAGCAATTTCCGCATGGCCACCGAAATGATGCTTTCCAAAGTTGCGTTGAAAGCGAATCAGGTCACGCGCATCAAAGGTGAATATCCGGACGCCGGGCAAGCCGCCCGCGAATACGAAGAAGCGATCGCCGCGCATTTCAATCTCAAAGCGGGTGAGCTTCCGCGGTTCGACCTGGTGCTTGTGGGAATGGGAAATGAAGGCCATACGCTTTCGCTCTTCCCGGGAACAAAAGCCCTGCATGCGGATGGGCGCATCGTCGTAAGCAACTGGGTCGGCAAGCTCTACACGGACCGCATTACGCTGACCGTGCCGGCTGCTTGCGCGGCCGCCGAGATTCTGTTCATGGTGACGGGCGCGGATAAGGCGCTTGCTCTGAAGGGTGTTTTGGAAGGCCCTTATGAACCGGAGCAGCTGCCCGCGCAATTGCTTCAGCCGAAAAACGGGAAACTGATGTGGTTGGTGGACACCGCCGCTGGAAGCATGTTATCAAAAGGAATTCGAGACTAGAGAGGGAGCTCGTCATGGCCACGACCGTAACTTCAGGAAAAATTGAAACCTATCTTGGCGCGAAGACGGATTCGCTGCTGGGGTTCAAGGCGCCGAAAATCGCGAAACAGCGCTTACATCTTCCGGGCCCGGATTTTATCGATCGTATCTACGCGGCTACCGATCGGAACCTGCGCGTGCTTGGGAACCTTCAGAGAATGTTTGGCACGGGTCGGCTTAGCGGAACCGGGTATCTCTCCATCCTGCCCGTGGACCAGGGCATTGAGCACTCCGGGGGTGCGAGCTTCGCGAAGAATCCCGATTATTTCGACGGCGAGAACATCGTCAAGCTGGCCATCGAGGGAAGCTGCAACGCGGTCGCTTCGACCTTTGGCGTGCTCGGGTCGGTCGCACGCAAATACGCGCACAAAATTCCGTTCATTGTGAAGATCAATCACAACGAGTTGCTGACCTACCCCAATCGCTTCGACCAAGTTCTCTTCGGCACGGTGCAGCAGGCTTACGACATGGGAGCCGCCGCCGTTGGCGCGACGATTTATTTTGGGTCCGACCAAAGCACTCGCCAGATTGTCGAGATTTCGCAGGCCTTTGCGCATGCGCATGAACTGGGCATGGCCACGGTGCTGTGGTGCTATCTGCGCAACGGCGCGTTTAAGAAGGACAAGGACTACCACGTTTCCGCGGACCTCACCGGCCAGGCGAACCATCTCGGCGTGACCATCGAAGCTGACATCATCAAGCAGAAGCTGCCGGAAAATAATGGCGGCTACCTGGCGCTCAATTCGAATGGGGTGAGCTACGGCAAATTTGACAAGCGTATCTATTCCGACCTGGCCAGCGACCATCCGATTGATCTGTGCCGCTACCAGGTCGCGAATTGCTACATGGGGCGCGCCGGATTGAACAACAGCGGCGGCGCTTCGGGTGCGAACGATTTTGAGGAAGCCGTAGCGACAGCCGTCATCAACAAACGCGCTGGCGGCACCGGGCTCATCTCCGGGCGCAAAGCGTTCCAGCGTCCGATGAAGGAAGGCGTCCAGCTCCTGAACGCCATCCAGGATGTGTACCTAAGCCCTGAAGTTACAGTCGCATAGCCCCCCGAAATCACAAGTTCGCAACGCTTCATTGCAAAGGGTTCACCACGCGAACCGAGCTGTAGGTTTGTCCATCGGCTAAGTCTTCGGAATAGATGACGGTAGCTTCGCAACTCGACGCCGCTTGGACGATCAGGGCATCCCAGAAGGAAATCTGATAGCGCAACTCGAATTCGAGCGCTTGCAAAACGGACTCAGCGGTGTTCACCACGATGTCCCAAGTGGAATAGTCTTCAATCAACTTGCTGGTTTCTTCTACTGATAGCGGACGAGCACTTTTGCGACGGAGATGAATGCAGAGCTCTTGGAGAACCTGAGTGCTTAGCATTCCGTCTCCCGACTCCCAGAGTGTTTCCACGAGCGCCCGTGCTCGTTCGTGTTTTACTCCTTGTGTGGAGTCGTGGGCATAGACGAGGATGTTGGTATCAACAAAAGATTTACCGCTCATGGAGTTCGTCTCGTGAGCTCGGCCGTTTCCATTCCAGGGCGATCCCCCTCCGGAGTCGCGCGAGAGCGCTCCTACGAGCGCGGTTATATCCTTTCCGCTCCCGAACGAGTTCCTGCAACCGGGACGCTAGCAAGCCGCTGATCGAGCTGCCTTCTTCTGCTGCCAGGATCCGAGCTTCTTTCAATAACTTAGCATCCAGTTTCAAAGTGACGTTGCTTTTCATGGTCAGCACATATTCTCGTGCAGCACAATTATACGTGCTCCCTGCCCTCTGGTCAAACTAGCCGGCAACAAAATTTTGTGTTGACACATGCTTATATGGGAATATATTGTTTCCCGATGCCGAGAGCAGCGACAACTGCGGACGCTTTCAACGCCGTGGCCGAGCCGCGCCGACGCGACATTCTCAACTTTCTCGCGTTCGAAGAGCGCCCTGTGGGCGAGATCGTGAGCAGCCTCAATCTGGAGCAGCCCTCAGTTTCCAAGCACCTTCGGGTTTTGCGCGAAGTCGGGCTTGTGAACGTGCGGCGCGAGGGACGGCGCATGCTTTACCGCACGAACGCGGAGGCCATTCGGCCGTTGCACGAGTGGACGAGGATCTTCGAACGCTTCTGGCGGCATCAATTGAAACGCGTCGAGGAGCGCGCGGAAGCCAAAGAGCATCGCAGCTCGGAATCCGATCCAACTCAAAAAGGAGGAAAAAGTGACCCTGACCCTTCCCGGAATTGAAAGTTTGTTGTTGACGGTGAATGAGGAAATCCGCGTGCGTGCATCAATCGATCGAACATTCACGACCTTGCTCGAGCAACTCGGCCCGCATAGCGAGATGCACGATGGCACGCCAATGCCGATGAAGCTCGAACCTTGGCCGGGTGGTCGTTGGTTCCGCGATCTCGGCGAAGGCAACGGGCATTTCTGGGGCAGCGTGCAAGCGATCAAGAAACCTACGCTGCTCGAAATCACCGGGCCGCTCTTCATGTCCTATCCGGTTGCTAACAACGTGCAATACCGCCTCAGCGAAGAAAACGGCGTCACACTGATCAAGTTCCGCCACGCAGGTTTCGGCCTGATTACGGAAGAGCACCGGGCCGGCGTCGTCAGGGGCTGGAATTATATTTCGGAAAGCACGCGCAAGCGGGCGGAAACAGGCCGCTCCAAATCGGCTTCGATTCAATAAGGGCCCCGTTTCACCACGGACTTATTTCACCACAGGGTCCACCTTCATAACAAAGGAGAACAGCATGACCGTCGCACAAGCGTTGCTCGCGGAGTTCGAAGCACAAGCACCCATCACCCGCCGGTATTTGGAACGTGTGCCGGAAGACAAACTGACCTGGAAACCTCATGAAAAATCCATGACCGCCGGACAGCTTGCATATCATCTGGCCTTTGTGCCCGGGGGAGTCATCCGCTTCGTGCGAACTAACCCGGCGCAAGCGCCCGACTTTGCCGGCTTTCCCCAGCCCGCAGACAAGCAGGAAATCCTTACGAAGTTTGAGGAGAGCATCGCCGCAGTCCGCGAATTATTGCCAAAGTTTGATGAAGCCGGCATGAAGGAAACCTGGCGCATGGTTTCCGCCGGACGCGAAGTGCTGGCTCAGCCTCGTGCGGAATTCCTGCGCGACGTCATGTTCAGTCACTGGTATCAGCATCGCGGCCAGTTCGCCGTCTACCTGCGGTTGCTCAATGTTGCGGTGCCCGCGAGTTGGGGACCCAGCGCCGACGAAGCGCCGCTTTTTGCGCAGCAGGCGCAGTCGGCAAGCGCTTTCTAGTCGGTCGAGCCAAACAAGCATTAGCCGAGTGAAATGCTTTAGTGCGAAGCCGGGGCTCAGGTCGCAGGAGATAAGGCAACTAAACGGGCCCTGCACGCTACCGTGGATTTATAGAAAGAGGGCTATTTCATGCTCGGGTGAGCATGGCTGCTCGCGCAGCGCCCAGTAGTCTTTTGGCGTTCTCGCGAATATCACCGCGCCCGAAGACCGCGTTCCCGGCAACGAGCAGTTCGGCGCCTGCGCGGACGATATCCTCGACCGTATCCAGCCCCACGCCGCCGTCCACTTCAATGCGAAACGGCATGCCTAGCGAATCGCGCACTTCCGCAAGCGTCTTGATTTTGTTGAGTGACTCGCGAATGAATCGCTGCGCGCCAAAGCCGGGGTTCACGCTCATCACCAGGACGTGATGCACCATGTCCAAGACTTCGTCCAGCGTGTGAACCGGCGTGGCCGGATTGATGACCACCGCCGGCTGGCAACCGTGTGATTCAATCAGTTGCAGCGTCCGATGGAGGTGCACACAAGCTTCCTGGTGCACGGAAATCCAATTCGCGCCGGCTTCGGCAAACGCTGGAATGAAATGATCGGGGTTCTCGATCATTAAGTGGCAATCGAAAATCGCGTCGGGAAGCGCTTTTCGGAGCGAAGCCACGACCGGCGGGCCAATCGTGATGTTAGGCACGAAGTGGCCATCCATCACGTCTAGGTGCAGCACCGTGCCGCCGCCTTCTAGAGCGGCTTTCGCATCGTCGGCGAGCCGGGCGAAGTTCGCGGAGAGAATCGAGGGTGCGAGTTCGATAGTCATAAGCTGCGCCGGCTCCTATCGGTCCGGAACAAGGCCGATTATACGTGAATGCAGGCGCATTACCGCAAACACCACACGCGCGAAGTTTCCTTCAACGCAGATTTGCAACCTTGCTCGGGCGGGCGTATGGTTTTGCGTGAGGGAGGCGCGAAAAAATGCAGCTCGGCCAGGTTTTGCCCATTCGGTTTTTGGGTCCTGCGTTCTTTGTTTTGCTGTGCGGTGCTTTGCTGGCCGCCCAAGCGCCGCAAATTCCCGTTGTGGACGGCGCTCTCGGTTCCTGCCGAGCGGATTTCACCGTGAAAGACGGTTCTGACAAGCCTATTTATAACGCCAAGGTTCACGTTCTCATAAAATATGGATTCTTCAGCAAGCGGAAGACAGAACTCGAGGTGGGCACGAACAGCGACGGCAAAGCCAGCGTCACGGGATTGCCCAACATGCCCAAGAAGCCGCTCGAATTCTCCATCAAGAGCGGCACCGTAGAGAAGACCATAACGGACGATCCTTCGGACAACTGCAACGCGAAGTTCGACGTCACGCTGACTGTCCACGAATAGCAGCAGTTACTTCCACCGAATCGTGCCGCCGCGCGCGCTGCTCTCTTGTGCCATCTCGAGCAGTTGCATCACGTTCACCGCCCATTCCGGCGTGACGGCGGGCGCGGCTTTGCCGAGTAGCGTGTCTCGTAGGTTGGCGTAGTAATCGCGAAAATCGCAATTCGCCGAAGGACTGCGCCGCTGTGCGAACTTGTCTCCCTCAGGAACCGTCAGAAGCCCCCAGTTTTCTTCTGGCTCCGCGCCCCACGGCCCACTCCCAGGAATGGCGCCGTGCCTCAAATTGTTTTCCTGAGGGTCCACGGTTTGCTTGACGAAGCTGCCCTGCGTACCGAGCAAGACGAAACGCGGCCGCGGGGCGGCGGCTAAGATGCTCGACCGCAGCACTGCCCGCAACGCCCCGGGATAATGAAACATGATGTCGAACGCGTCGTCCGCCACGGCGTTTTCGCGTTCGATGCGTACGTCCGCCGTCACTGCTTCCGGTAGTCCAAATAAAACGAGCGCATGATCAATCAGGTGAGGTGCGATGTCGAAGAGAATGCCGCTGCCCGGACGGGGCGTTTCGCGCCACGCTCCCGGCTTCAACTGCGGGCGATACCGGTCATAATGCGTTTCGAATCGCACGATTCGCCCGAGGGTTCCTTCCGCCACCAGCTTTCGAATGGCTTGAAAATCGCCATCGTAGCGCCGATTCTGATACACGGTGATCAGCCGTCCCGCATTTTTCGCAAATTCCACCAGGGATTTCGCTTCCTCCACGGTGGTCGTGAATGGCTTATCCACAACGACATCCCGCCCGGCTTCAAGGCACTGCCGCGCAAAGGAATAATGGGTGTCGTTGGGAGTGGCGATCACCACCAGCTGAATCTCACGAATCGCCAGCAGCTCGTCCAGGCTGCGCACAATTCGCACGTCCGGATACTTTTCCGCCGCTTCGTTTCCCGTGCGCTCGACAATCGCGGCCAGATGCAATCCGGGGACTGCCCGAATCACTGGTGCGTGAAACGCCCGTCCTGCAAGCCCAAATCCAACTAGTCCTACTTCGATCATTTGCGGCGCTGCACTCCCTTACGCCAGAACGCGTCGTTGCGCGAATTGCGCGGCTCCGGCAAAATGCCATGATGTCCTCGAAAACGCAAACAGTGCCCAGCGCTCCTCCGTCTTCCCAGAGCGTCATTTTCTACCTGCTTTGCGCCGGCTTCGTCATCAACGGAATTGTGATCTCGTTCATTGGGCCCATTATTCCCATGTTCGAGACTAAATTCGGACTCGACGACAGTCGCGCCGGGCTTTTTCTGCTAGTGCAATTCCTGGGTTCTTTCGCAGGTGTTCTGACATCTAGTGTTTTGATTTCTACAAAAGGATTCAAGCCCGCGATCATACTAGGCCTCGCTTTGCTGGGTTTAGGCTTTGCTCTGCTCAACGCGCCAACGTTTATGCTGGCTCTTACTGCGAGCGGTATTTATGGATTGGGGTACGGCTTCGCGACCCCAGGCACGAACCTTTGGGTAGGAGAAATGTATCGAGAGCGCCGAGCTTCGGCTTTGAACATCATGAATCTCGCCTGGGGTGGTGGTGCAATTTCTTCCTCGGTCCTCGCCAAAATAACGGTGGGCACACCGCGTATCACGCCGCTTCTTTATTCGGTGGGAGCACTTGGCGGTGTGCTCGCGATCGCACTTCTGCGAATTCCTTTCGCAAAGCGTTCACAAGAACAGCCCCCGGCCGTGGCAGCCAAGGCTGACAGGTTAACCGGAGTCGGGGTGACCGTCATGCTCGGGATTCTGTTCTTTGTTTACGTCGGAACAGAAGTCGGTACTTCGTCTTGGGCTCCGGCGCACGTGCAGCGTGCGGCGGTATGGAGCAGCAACACTTGGACGCTTGCCCCGATGTTTTTTTTCGCCGGCTTGGTCAGCGGGCGCGGAGCCGCGGCGGCGATTCTTCTACGGCTTGAGGAATTGACGGTGGCCGTCGCAGGACTTTTGGTCGCAGCAACGGGAGAGTCCATCTTTCTTTCAGCTCATTCTCCCGCGATCTTGTTTGGCAGTGCTTTTGTCGCAGGCCTGGGCCTCGCCAGCATTTTCCCAATCCTGATCGCCTGGCTTTCCAAGTGGTATGGCACGAGCGCACGAAAAGTGGGAGGCGTGATGTTCGCGTTGGCCGCGCTTGGGAGTGCGCTTGTGCCTCCCCTTGTCGGTGTAGTTTCCCGGTACGCTGGGAGTCTTAGGATTGGGCTTCTGGTTCCGCTTGCAGGCTGCGTGCTGATGCTGACCGTAATCGGCGTATTGCGCCCGGGGACTCGTGGCTGAGTCCGGTTCATCAATGCTTCTGCTCAGTCTTCGCGAAAATAATCCACGGCCTAAGGTATTCTTAGCTCGTGGAAAAGGCCCCACTTTCTCACCGCTCACCCACAAATCGGCTTCTCTTCGGCCTGGTCATCACGCTGGCCGCGGTCGTGGCCTATGCCGCATACATCACCGTGCAGCTGGCGGGCCTTCGCAAGCTTCAGAGCGAAATGGTGGATCGCAACCGCAAGGATTCGCTGCAGCTTCTGCGCATTCAGAATGATCTCAATTCCGTCGCGCTGGCCATGCGCGACATGCTGGACACGACCGAGCGCTACCCGCTTACCGCATGGACCGCGCAGTTCGAGCGCATGCAGCAAGACTTGGACGCTGCCCTCAAACTGGAGGAAGGCTTGGCAGTTGCCAGCCGAACGCCCGACCAACGAAAATTCCTCATGCAGTCGGTTTCGCAGTTCTGGGATGCCGTAAACCGCGTGTTCGCGCTGGCACAAAGCGGAAAAGAATCCGAAGCGCGCGACCAGATTCGCCTGTCACTGCAAGCGCGCGAACAGGCGCTCAGCTCGGCGGTTTCGCGCCTACTCGTGGAAAACAACGAAGGCGAGGAGCAAGCCGCCGCTAGGATCGCCAAAATCTACGACGGCGTGCAGCGGCAACTCTATCTGTTTCTTGCCGCCACGCTCATCGCTATTGTTTTGACCAGCTTGTATTTGATTCGCAGCAACCGCCAAATCTTTGCGCGCCTGGCGGAACTTTCCGGGCAGCGCAGCGACCTTGCGCAAAAGCTGATTTCCACCCAGGAATCCACGCTGCGTCACATTTCGCGCGAGTTACACGACGAATTTGGACAGGTCCTGACCGCCATCGGCTCCATGCTGCGCCGCGCCGGCAAGCAGGCCGGAGAAGGAACGCCTCTTCACGCAGACATGAAAGAGGTTCAAGAAATTGCGCAAACCACGCTGAATAACATTCGAACGCTCTCGCAAGCTCTGCATCCCGTCTTGCTCGAGGAAGCTGGCCTCGAGAGCACTCTGGACTGGTATATTCCCACGGCGGGCAGGCAAGCGGGAATCGAGTTGCATTACGAAAAGAGCGGTAAACCGTTTCCCGTCGAAGCGAGCGCCGGCGTCCACATCTACCGCGTGCTTCAGGAAGCGCTCAACAACGTCAGCCGCCATTCGGGCGCACGTGATGCCTGGGTCCGCTTGAAATACACTGCGAATGAGCTTGAGCTCGAAGTGGAGGATCACGGCTCGGGATTCGTCGCCGAGAAAATGCAGCGGGGAATTGGATTGGTCGCCATGCGCGAACGCGCGGAGATCGTTGGCGGAACACTGACAATTGCGCCGGTGCCACAAGGCGGCACGCAAGTTCGTTTGCAAATTCCCCGAGAGAAAGTGGAAAGTCATGCCGCATAAAATAACCGTCCTCCTGGCGGACGATCATGCGCTGGTTCGCCGCGGGTTCCGCCGCATGTTGGAGGATGATCCGGGAATTTCGGTCGTTGGGGAAGCAAGCGATGGCCAAGAAGCTGTGCGCTTGGCGACGTCGCTCAAGCCGCGCGTCATCGTCATGGATTGCGCCATGCCGGAATTGAGCGGCATCGAAGCGACACGAAAAATCCTCGAAACGTACCCGGACGTAGGAGTTCTGATGCTGAGTATGCATTCCGAGGAAACGCTCGTTAGCCAGGCGCTCCAAGCGGGAGCGCGCGGCTACGTTTTGAAGAACGCCATGGACCTCGATCTCGTTAGCGCCGTGAAAAGTATCGCCGCCGGGATGACCGTTCTCGATCCGCAGGTTGCGCGCAAAGACGCGCTCAAAGGCGAGCGCGGCGGAAGTCTAACGCCCCGAGAGTTACAGATTCTTCAGCACATCGTGGCGGGGAAGTCGAATAAGGAGATCGCTTCGCACTTGAATCTTAGCGTCAACACGGTGGCCGTGCATCGCGCCAACATCATGGACACGCTCGGCATTCACAAGACCGCGGAACTCGTCGTGTACGCCATTCGTAATGGTCTGGTGAATCTGCCTTGAACCGCCGGGATTTTCTTTACACCACTCTGGGCTCGGGCTTGGCGGCAATCCTAGCGCCACGAATATTCGCAACCCGCGCCTCCAACTTGGGATTTCGCCTCACTGATGTCACTGCCGCTGCGGGTATCCAGTTTCAGCACAACTCCGGCGCTTACCAGGGAAAGTTGCTTCCCGAAACGCTCGGCTCCGGTTGCGCCTTTCTGGATTTCGACGCCGACGGCTGGCAGGACATTCTGCTCCTCAACGGTATGGACTGGCCGGGCCACAAGCGCGAGCGGTCCACGTTACGTCTCTACCGCAACAATCGCAACGGCACGTTCACCGACGTCACCAAAAGCGCAGGCCTCGACATCGAAATGTACGGCATGGGTGTAGCCGTCGGGGATTACAACAACGATGGCTTCCCAGACATCTTTATCACTTGTGTGGGCCAAAGCCGCCTCTTCCACAACACCGGCAAAGGCACTTTTGTTGATGTCACGCGCTCCAGCGGTCTTTTCAGCCGCCAGGGCTTGAGCACCTCTGCGCTCTGGTTTGACTACGACCGCGACGGCTTGCTCGACCTCTTCGTGTGCAATTACGTGCGCTGGTCGCCGGAACACGACGTCTTTTGCAGTCTCGATGGCACGCACAAGTCGTACTGCACGCCGGAAGCGTATCGCGGCGACACTTGCTGGTTGTTCCACAACCGCGGCAACGGCACGTTCGAAGACGTCACCGCCACCAGCGGAGTCTTCGACAGCAGCTCAAAGTCCCTGGGTGTCGCGATGTTGGATTACGATCAAGACGGTTGGCCCGACCTTTTCGTGGCCAACGACACGCAACCGAACAAACTCTATCGCAATCTTCACAACGGAAAGTTCCGGGACGTCGCCATCGAGGCAGGCCTCGCATTCAGCACTGAAGGAAAAGCGCGCGCCGGCATGGGCGTGGACGTGGGAGACTTTGACAATTCCAGCCGCCCCGGAATCGCCGTCACCAATTTCGACAATGAAATGATCGGCTTGTATCGCGCCGCGAAGCCCGGTGTGTTCGATGATGTCGCTGTGACAGCCGGAATCGGCGCAGCATCCAAAAGCACTCTCGGCTTCGGCTGCATGTTTCTCGATGTGGATCTGGACGGCGCGCTCGACCTCGCTGTTGCAAACGGACACATTGACGAAACCGTCCGCAACATCCGCGGAAATGTCGGCTATGCCCAGCCGCAACAGCTCTTTCTGAACCAGGGAGACGGAAAATTCCGCGACGTGGCCGCAGAAGTTGGCGGCGGATTTGACAAGCCTCGCGTCGGACGCGGTTTGGCTTACGCCGATTTTGATCGCGACGGCGATCTCGATATTCTGCTGACCACCAATAATGGGCCGGCAGTTCTTTTTCGCAACGAACAGCTTGCCGGCAACCGCAGCGTCCGATTCGAATTACAGGGCTCGCAGTCGAATCGCGACGCGATCGGCGCCAGCGTCCAAGTTTTCGCTGGCGACCTTCGCCAGTCGCGCATCGTGCATGGCGGCTCCAGTTATCTCTCCCAATCCGAACTGCCTCTGACTTTCGGACTGGCCAAGCGCGACAAGGTCGACCGCCTGCTCATCCAATGGCCCAGCGGCCGCACCGAAGAATACAAAAACCTCCAAACACAAAAAGCCTATAAGTGCTTGGAAGGAAAGGGTATAGAGCCGTTCTGAATTCCCTAGTCTTTTTCCATTATTGCTGCTAATTCAATTGTTTTGCATGATTTTGCGGCTTCTAATGCTTTCACAGTATTGCCTGTTTGGCGCCGGAAAACTATCGTATGCCCACTAGCAACACCGCCTCCAGCTCAAGCCAGTCCTTGGCTTGCTTCGGGGCACCCCAAACTGAATCGCGACCGGATGGATCTCAGACATCCGGTCGCTTTTTTTCCTGCTCCCGACCCTTTGGAAGAGGCTTCTGATGCGCGTTGAGTCGTCGAAGCGCTGGTTATCGCGGTTTCTCGTCTTCCTTGCTCTCAGCGCGGGCTATTTGTACGGATTTCCCTCGGCAACGATCACTTATGCGGTCGCCGATCTGCTCCACGTTGTAATAGGAATCCTCGTCTTCGTGTTGCTGCTCATTCTCCTGGTTCCTTTGCTTTGGAGCGGGACCATCCTCTCCCGCGTGGGCTGGATTCTCCTTGCCGCTGGAACGCTCCTTGGCCTGGCTTTGGTCAAAATCGGAACGCCACACGATCTCTGGAATTGGCTCTATGCGCACATTGTCCTGTGCGTAGCCGGAGCGCTCTTGCTTCTGGCGGACTGGTTCCGCGCGAAAGGCTGGCTCGGACAAACCGCGAGCAACCAGGCGCTGCGATTTGCGGTGTTGGTTCTCGCCACCTTCGCCATCTCCGCGGGGCTCTGGTTCGTGCGCGAAGTCCGCTGGCGCGGCGCGCGCGCCAATCGCATTATCAATCCGTTGACGCCACCAGACTCCATGGACCACGAAGGCGATGGATCTGGCGGAAAATTCTTCCCCAGCTCCGCGCAGACCAGGCACGACGTCAACATCCCGTCTCAATACTTCATGAAGTCCGAAGCTTGCCAGCGTTGCCACGCGGATATTTACGCGCAGTGGAACAGCTCGATGCACCACTTTTCTTCTTTCAATAACCAGTGGTACCGCAAGAGCATCGAGTACATGCAGGATGTCGCGGGCGTGCGCTCTTCCAAATGGTGCGCCGGCTGTCACGATCCGGCGCTGCTCTACAGCGGCAAGTTCGATACGCCCATCAAAGATAGAGTAAACCTTCCGGAAGCTCGCGCCGGCCTTGGCTGCCTGATGTGCCATAGCATTGTCGAAGTCAAAAGCACTATGGGCCAGGGCGACTTTTTCCTCGAATATCCGAAGTTACACGAACTCGCCGCAAGCGAAAATCCGCTCGTGCGCAAACTCCACGATTTTGTCGTGCGTCTCAATCCCGAACCGCACCGCCGCACTTTCCTGAAGCCTTTCATGCGCACGGAAACGGCGGAGTTCTGTTCTTCCTGTCACAAGGTGCACTTGGATGTTCCGGTGAACCGCTACCGCTGGATTCGCGGCTTCAACGAATACGACAACTGGCAAGCCAGCGGAATTTCCGGCCAAGGCGCACGATCTTTCTACTATCCAAAATTGCCCATGAATTGCGCGGACTGCCACATGCCCATGGTTCCGTCGAACGATGACGGGAACATCAATGGTCTTGTGCATTCGCATCGTTTCCCTGGCGCGAATACCGCCGTGCCCACGGCCAACAAAGATGGGGCACAACTCGAATTCGCCAGGAAATTCCTCCGGGACAAGCAACTCAGCGTAGACATTTTTGCCGTTTCTCCGGAGGGCAAGGCATCGGCTGCTCCGGTCCGCAACGAGCTTGGCAAGCAGGAACTGTCGAGCACCTTTGCCGTTGGCGAAGAATCCGAAGCCTCGTTGCCGAAAGGCCCCGCGGGCGACGTTCGCGAGATCACGGCGCCCATCGACCGCACCGACGCTGCCGTCCGCCGAGGCGATGATCTTCGCCTGGACGTCGTCGTGCGAACCCGCAAAGTCGGCCACTTTTTTCCCGGCGGCACCGTAGATGCCTTCGATGTTTGGCTCGAATTGCAGGCAACCGACGAAAAAGGCCAAACCATTTTCTGGAGCGGCCAGGTCGAGGACAACGGCAAGGGCCCGGTCGAACCGGGCGCGCATTTCTACCGTTCACTTCAAATCGATGGGCACGGCAACATCATCAACAAACGCAACGCCTGGGCTACGCGCTCGGTCGTTTACGTGCATTTGATTCCACCGGGGGCCGCGGACACGGTGCATTACCGCTTGCATGTTCCCGAAAACTGCGGCGACAAAATCACTCTGCATGCCAAGCTGAACTATCGCAAATTCAGTTGGTACAACACGCAGTTTTCATTTGCCGGCGTCCCCGAAGATGCGACCAAACTCGTGAGCAGCGGCGCCAAAGCAGCCACGCCTGACTACGATGATCGCAAATTCGCGTTTAAC
>Ga0126378_10000534_pt1 | contig 27809 bp, 25 predicted proteins | sample PanSoiMetPlot_23_FD_92587 | JGI IMG/M metagenome (GOLD analysis project Ga0126378, IMG submission 92587) | Tropical forest soil microbial communities from Panama - MetaG Plot_23 | ecosystem: Environmental > Terrestrial > Soil > Tropical forest > Bulk soil | place: Panama | collected 2016-02-17
ATTCAGGAAACTGCCTCCGCAAAAACAGCAAGAAATGCGGGAGGCCGCGCAGAACTGGAGGAAATTGACTCCCGAGCAGCAAAGCCATATCAGGAATGACGTTCTGCCGAAGTGGCAGCAGATGTCTCCCCCGCAGCAAAGAGCGGTCCGGCAGCGATTGGGTGTTCTGCAGAACATGCCGGAGTCGGCGCGGAACCAGCACCTGAATGATCCGAACTTTACCCGCGGGATGAGCGAAGAAGACAAGGCCATGCTGCGCGACCTGAGCCACATGCACGTGGGCGCGCCCGACCCACCCAACGAGTGAACGACAAGTCTTAAGTCTTCAGTCTTCAACTCAAGACATCTGCATCAGCCAATACGCCTCTCTGGGCTCTCAGACCACGCGTTGACAACCTCCGCTGGTTCGCGGCATCGTGACTGGTTCGGATTCGCCGCATCGAACGAGTGGAGGAAGATCATTCCCGCGCAGTCCACGCGCTTTCGCGCTCTGAAACATCGCAACTTTCAGCTGTTCATCGCTGGGCAACTCATTTCGCTAATTGGGACATGGATGCAGACGACCGCGCAACTGTGGCTCGTCTACAAGCTGACGGGCTCTGCCGCTCTGCTGGGAGTCTTTGGATTTGCGAGCCAGGTGCCCATGCTGTTTCTTTCCTCGCTTGGCGGCTACGTCGGCGACCATTACGACCGCCAGCGTGGTGTAATCGCTACACAAACGGCTTCGATGGCGTTGGCGTTTATCTTGGCAGCGCTGACGCTGACAAATGTCGTGCGCGAATGGGAAGTGATTCTGATCGCATTTTTCTTAGGCGTAGTGAACGCATTCGATGTGCCGATCCGGCAGGCTTTCTTCGTGCAAATGGTGGGGAAGGAAGATTTGCCAAACGCCATCGCGCTGAATTCTTCGATCTTCAATGGGGCCCGCGTGGTTGGACCTGCAATCGCAGGATTTGCAATCGCGGCGTTTGGGGAGGGCTGGTGCTTCTTCCTGAACGGACTGAGTTTTGTCGCCGTGATCGTGGCTTTGCTCATGATGAGGATCGAGAAGAGGGAGGTAAAAGCGAGCGAGGAATCCCCCGTGAAGAGTTTCCTGCAGGGCTTCCGCTTTGCAATGAGCGACGCGGCCGTTCGGCCAGCGCTTCTGCTGCTGAGCGTGCTGAGTCTTTTTGGCTTGCAGTACTCAGTGTTTATGCCGATTTACGCGCAGGACATTTTGAAAGGAAATGCGCGAACCCTGGGATTGTTAATGAGCTCCGCCGGAGTAGGCGCGGTGTTTGGCGCGCTGCATTTTGCAGCGCGAACAGATTACAAAGGGCTGGCACGTTGGATTGCCGCCACCTCCACAACATGCGCCGTTGGCTTACTGACCTTTTCGCAGGCTAGCGTCTACTGGGTGTGCGTCGTGGTGCTGTTTGTCGTGGGATTCGCGGCGACGTCCCAGATGGCCGCAACGAACACACTGGTTCAAAATCGTGTGCCTGACCATCTGCGCAGCCGCGTGATGGCGGTGTACGCGACAATGTTCATGGGCGTGCAGCCAATCGGCGCCCTGATCGCCGGCGGAATAGCGAAACGCATCGGAGCGCCGCGCACACTGACCGTGTTTGGAACGCTGGTGCTGTTGGGGAGTTTGGTTTTCGTCTCGCGCGTGGTCATGAGGCTCAAGCAAACGCATGCGGCGTCGGCGGATTAGGCGGGATTCGGGCGATAGAGCCAAGCTGCCCTCTCGAAACCTTGCGCGGGGGAAGCATCGTTGATTCTTGCCACGATAGCGTCGACTTTGGGGCGCTGCGGGGCAAGGCAGCAGACGGGATCGGTCGCGGATGCATCGCCCCCAAGAAGCATAGCCTGGCAACGGCACCCGCCGAAGTCTTGGGCGCGCCGGTCGCAGGACTTGCAAGGCTCTTGCATCCAATCCTCGCCGCGGAATTTCTGAAAGGCTTCGGAGTTATCCCAAATTTCGCGCAAACTGCGGTTCTTCACGTTTTCAAATTTCAAGTGGGGGATGACGGGTGCGGCATGGCACGGAAGCACGTCACCGTTCGGAGTAACGAGCATGAGCTTGCGCCCCCAGCCGCCCACGCAGGGCTTGGGGAACTTAGCGTAATAATCGGGCACCACAAAGAGGACACGTGTCTTGCCCTGCAATTCCTTCTCGGCGCGATTTAAGCGTTCAACGCAATAATCCAACTGTTGCTTTGTTGGCAGAAGATTTTCGCGGTTGGCAAACGCCCAGCCGTAATACTGCACGCTGGCGAATTCCACGCAACCGGGTTTCGTGTCTTCGACAATCGCGAGCATTTCTTCGAGCTCATCAATGTTGCGCCGGTGAATGACGAAATTAAGCGTGAGGCCTATGCGATAGCGTTTGATCCACTCAAGGACGCGCAGCTTGTGCTCATGCGACTTGGTGCCGGAGACTTCGTTGGCGGTGTCCTGGCGAGCGCCCTGAAAACTGAGCTGGAAATGATCGAGGCCGGCATCCACCAGAAGGTCCAACTTGACTTCGTCGAGCGGAAGGCCGGAGGTGATAAGGCTGACATAGAGGCCTGCACCGCGAGCATTGCGGATGAGCGCGACGATGTCGGGACGAGCAAGAGGTTCGCCCCCGGTGAAATCGGCTTGAAGAACTCCAGCTTCCGCGGCTTCTTTGAAGACACGCGACCAGTCTTCAGTGGAAAGCTCGTTCGCGCGCGATTGCAGTTCCAGCGGATTCGAGCAGTAAACGCAATGAAGTGGGCAGCGATGCGTCAACTCGGCGACGAGGGCGAGAGGATTCTGGTTAGGGATGTTCACTTCGCGTCTTAATCCAGCCAACCCTCAATGCCACTTTCCGGAAATGAGGAGAACACACACAACAAAAAATCCGGCCATGACAATACCACCCAAGAACCTGATAACACGGTCGTACCATTTCAGGCCACTACTGCTTCGCGCCGCAGTAACCTTAAGCCACACTGCGCAACCACCCAGCAGCGCAGTCTTGATGACGGCGCGAATCATGAACCAGTTCATTTTATCTCAAAGTCGAGGGCGCGTTCCTTTTCCAAAAGAGCGAGATAGCCGAGGATGTCCTGCTCGACTTTCCGAGGCTCGGCCTTGGAATAGAGCAATTGCAACTCGCCAATGATCTGCGAAACCGAGTGCGCGCCGTCGCAGCGCGCAACGATCTCAAGGCTCGGACCGTTTAGGCGCAGCGCGCGCTCGGGCATCAGCAAAACGCGTTGATTGTTGTTTTCTCCCATGCGGCATCCCGCAGCCAGCCGCGGCCGACTGTTCAGATCCACGCTCATGCAGTTTCCTTTGTCGGTTGGAAAGCGCCGGGAGGCGGCCAGCCGGGATTCACATAAGCAAAATAGATAGCGTCGAGCTGCGCCCACAGGATGTCGCACTTGGCGCGCAATGCAGCGTGGGATTTGTCCTGTTCCTCGCGTGTGCGCGCGTGCTTCACCACCCAAGCGAGCGCGAACTCCGCGTCTTCCGGAGCTTGCGTCAGGCGGCCGGTGAAATAATCGAGGCCGCCGGAAAGCCACGGGTAGTGCTGGCGCATGCGGTCCATACGCAGAGCGATAAGCTTGTGGGAAAAGAGCTCGGTAAGCGAAGAAGCGACGGCTTCGAGATGCGAGCGCGTAGAAACGAACTCCACGTAGGCTTGCACGGCAAAACGCGTGGCGGGAAGGATGCCATCGCCGCGCAATGCCAGTTCACGCGACAGTCCTGTAGCTTCAACCAGCTTCAGCCATTTTTCAATGCCGCCAGGCTTTGTGCCATCACCGTCGTGATCGAGAATGCGCTTGCGCCAGGCGAAGCGGAACGCGGGATCCTCGCTGCGTGCCAGAATCGCGGCGTCTTTAATCGGGATACGACTCTGATAGAAATAACGATTGAGCGCCCACGCCTGGAGCTGCCCGCTCGTGAGCTTGCCTTCGTGCATGAGCAAGTGAAAGGGATGCTTGTGGTGATAATGCTCTTCGCCGATCGCATGAAAGCCGGCGACAAACTCGGCTTCCGAGAGCAGCGGCTGCTCAACCGCGTTGGTCATGGATGGCGTCACAGTTCGAACTCCATGCCATCGTAGGCGATTTCGAACCCCGCATCCAGCACTGCGCGATGCTCCGCGCTCTCTTCGTTAAGGATGGGGTTGGTATTGTTGATGTGGATCAGGATTTTGCGGCCTTTGGTATTGGCGGGGAATTGTTCGAGCAGACCGCCTTTGCCGGAAAGAGGCAAGTGTCCGATTTCGCGAGCCGATTTGCTGCTGCGGCCCGTTTGTATGAGCTCATCGTCACTCCAAAACGTTCCATCGATTAGCGTAACGTCGGCTGTTTCGGCCGCGGCCTTCCACGTCGCAGAAGTGCCGGAAATTGAGGGCGCAAAGAAGAAACGTTTGGCGCTTTGCTCGATGACGAAGCCGACTGTAACTTCCTCGTTGGCAATCCCTCGAAGCACCTCCTCGCTGACGTAATCCGGGCACGAGCCTCCGAGCGGCACCGTGTCGCAAATGAAATCAGGGGGCCCCGAGGAATCTTCGGAAAAGTGGCAGCCAAGGCGTCCTCGACTAGCAAGGGTCTGCCACTTTACCGGCGGATCGGAGCGTTCCAACACGCGAAAGATTTTGTTTTCTTTTTGAAGAATGCACTGCACGCCGCGCGTGGCAAACACAAAGAAACTCTGAAACTCGCGCAAGTGGAGCAATCCCATAACGGCGTCCACGTCGGCGCTCGGCAGGAACACGCCGCCAATGGGCGAAGAAGAAGAATTGCCGGCGGATGGGGCGAGCTCGCTCGAAGTGAGCACTTGCTGCCTCAAATCTGGAGAGGCGCAGAGCAGAAACCAAACTTTGGAATCGTGAGAAAATGCGACTTGCGTTTGCGTTCGCGGCCGAGCTTTCAATCTGCCATGACGTAAACCGCTACAGTTGGGACAATTGCAATTCCATTGGGGAAAGCCGCCCCCGGCAGCGGATCCGAGGACCTTTACGCGCATTCGAGTGCTTCGGCCAGAGACTGGCCCTGGCCGTAATAAAAACTAGAGCTCAGCGTTGGCGTACGAGCTGACTTCGCAGTTGAGGTCAATCTCTTCGTGCTGAGGGGGGGTCCATTCCATGGAAAAAGGCTCCTTTAGGAGTCGATATTCAGAACCATCAAAAGTTAGCACGTATTAGGCCAAAAAGAAAGCACAAACTCGGCTGAAGCCGAGACAAGAAGTGCTTCTCTTGCCAGAGCTTAAGTCGAGGGGGCAAATGGGCGCATACTTGACCAACGAGATGTCGGTATCCAGCCAGGAGTTTTGTGGAAAAACAATGCCCCGCCGAGCTTAAAGAAAGCGGATCACAAGTCCAGTTGAATGACTGACCAACCACCAAAGAGGCAAGCGGGTTCGCTGCCGAAGTCGACAGGTTTGGGGCCGGTATCTCCCTCGTGCGGACAGCGAAAGTCCACCACTAGAAGTTGAAGACTTCGAGCAGGCGAACCACAAGCGGTTGGATTCAAAATTCAGCGGGCGACGCTCCGCAAGTCTACACAACTTTTTTCACAACATCGCATGATTTCTCTTGACAAGCACAGAAATGCGCGTATCGTGGCGGAAAGTGGTAGGAAGTGGGCAAGAGTAGGGCTTCGTAGCAGGGCGTAGAGCAAAGTAGACAGCTTGTGTAACTTGTGGTGAAAGTGGGCATTTTGGCCATTCTAGACCACATTTTCGCGTCCGGTCACGGTAAATCCCGGCTCGCGTTGAGCGGAACGCATGAAACTTCGGGGAAATTGTCCAGCGAAGGTGGACGAGAAGGGTCGTCTCAAGATACCCGCCGTGTTTCTAGAGGAATTGAAGGAGTTGGGCAACAAGTTTTATATCACAAGTCCGACGGGTGAGACTGCAAGGATCTACCCCATGAAAGTGTGGTCGGAGATCGAAGATAGGCTGGCAAAAGCTCCGAGCGCGAACAAGGCGCGCAGCAAGTTCCTGATGAGGACCAGTTATTTCGGGCAAGTCGCGGAGCTTGACGGGCAGGGAAGAGTGCTTCTGCCCGCGGTATTGAGAGAAGCAGCGCAGACGAAAGGCGACGTAGACGTTCTAGGGAAGCTGGACTACCTCGAGGTCATGAACCATACGAGAGTCCTGGATCAGCTGAAGAACGAACCGTACACGGACGAGGACGACAAGGCTTTGGAAGACCTGGGAATCTAGGGAGCCGGCAGGTAACGAGTGACGAGTGAGTCTTGGTGCGGCGCATACGCCGGTGATGTTGGACGAGGTGCTGGAATGGCTGCGCGTAAAGCCGGAAGGAACGTACATCGACGTCACGGCGGGAGCAGGCGGTCATTCGGAAGCGATCGCACGGAAATTGACCTCTGGACGGCTGATCAGTCTGGACCGGGACGCACAGGCGCTCGCCATGGCTCGGGAGCGGCTGAAGATCTTTGGGGCGAAGGTGACCCTGGTACTGGCGCCGTTCTCGAGGATTGCGGAGGTCGCGCGCGAGTTGGGGATTCCGCCGGTGGACGGGGTCTTGGCCGACTTGGGAGTTTCGAGCATGCAGCTTGACCAAGCGGTGCGGGGTTTTTCGTTCCGCGAAGCTGGTCCGTTGGACATGAGAATGAGTGCCGAAGACGAATTGACGGCAGACGAGATTGTGAATCGATGGCCGGAAAGAGAGCTGGCCGATTTGCTCTACCGCGAAGCGGATGAGCACGATTCCAGAAGGATCGCCAGGGCGATTGTGAGAGCGCGGCCTATACGCGACACCGCGCACCTGGCAACGACTGTGGCAGGGGCCCGAAAGCAATGGGGAAGGCAGAGACTGCATCCCGCAACAAAAACGTTTCTGGCGCTGCGGATAGCGGTGAATCGAGAGATGGAGGAACTCGGGCAGTTTCTTTCTCGGGCCCCTGCTGCATTAAATTCCGGCGGCCGCTGGGTGGTGCTGAGTTACCACTCGCGGGAAGACCGCCTGGTCAAGCGCGCGTTCCAGGATGGTGAGCGGCAGAGAATGCTCCGCGTGCTGACCAAACATGTGATTCAGCCCGCCAGCCAAGAGCTGGAGGGCAATCCGCGTTCGCGGAGCGCGAAATTGCGGTGTGCGGAAAGAGTGTAGTCATGGCGACCAAGAGAAGAGCAGGGGCAATGCGCGAGTTTCAAACCGTCAAGCGCATCGACAATTCGCGCTTGGTGCGACACGTTGAACCGGTGAAGCTGCGGTCGTATTACCGCACGGTGGTCCTAGGCGGAATCGTAGCGGCGTTTTTCATGATGTACATCTACCAGCACTTTCGCTGCATTGACCTGAGCTTCCAACTGGAGGAAGTGAAAGCAAAACAAGTGGAAGCGGCGACGCTGAATTCTTCCTTGAAGTTGGAAATTGCCAGCCTGCGAAACCCAATGCGCATTGACGTGATTGCGCGCCGTCAACTGGGATTGACCGAGCCGCTGCCGACACAGGTCCGGGAATACGACATGCCGCCGGGCGCCGAAGTCGCTGCCGCGAGGTACGTCCACCAGAGCCGTGCGCGATAACGCACGCTGCGTCAAAGTCGATGCCGAGTTTGCACCCAGAACTGACAATTGAGGTGGAGCTGGCCGAACGGAATTCATGATGCCCCCAAACCGCGCGCACCTCGTCAAGGCTGACCGCCGGGCAATGATTCGCCGGTTGCAGCACACGGCGGGCGAGCGGCTGGTGATCGTTACCGGTTTGATCGTGCTCGGGCTAGCCGCGATCATTCTTCGATTGGGGTACCTCCAGCTTTTCTGCCACAGCAAATACCTTGCGCAGGCGGCGCGACAGCAGCAACGCACCATCGAAATTACCCCACAGCGCGGCGCGATCTACGACCGCAACATGGATGCTCTGGCGATGAGCATCCCGGTGGACTCCGTGTTCGCCGTGCCTCCTGAAGTCGCAGACGCTCAGCTTGCCGCACAACTGCTCTCACGCGTTCTGGGGATTCCGCGCGACGTGTTGGAGGCGAAGCTGGGATCATCGCAAACTTTTGTTTGGGTCGCGCGCAAGGTGCCTCCCGACAAAAAGGAAGCAGTCGACGCTCTGAATCTCAAAGGCATCTACTTCCAAAAAGAAAATCAACGCATTTACCCAAAGCGCGAGCTCGCGGCCCATGTGCTGGGCTTCGTGGACCTGGACGAAAAGGGCTTGGGGGGCATCGAGCACGAACTGGACAGTCTGATTCGCGGCAAGAGTGAAAAAATTGTGGTGATGGCGGACGCACGCCAGCGCTGGTTCGACGGCGCGGAAGCGCAGCGCGAACGCGGTGCAACCGTTATTCTCACGCTGGATGAAAAAGTCCAGTACATCGCAGAGCGGGAACTCGCGGCTGCTATCGCCAAGACGCACGCGTTGGCAGGTTCAGTCGTTGTAGTGAATCCCAACAACGGAGAAATCCTAGCGCTGGCAAATTGGCCAAAGTTCAACCCCAACGCAGCGAACGAGGCTACGCCGGAATCGAGGATGAATCGCGCCGTCACAGCACTTTACGAACCAGGCTCGACGTTCAAGCTGATTACCCTTGCTGCGGCTTTTGATCAAGGAATCATCCGGCCGCAAGAAGTGTTCGATTGTGAAAATGGCGCAGTTTACGTGGCCGGGCACCGCATTCGTGATCACAAACCGTTCGGCTTGTTGACCGTCTCGGACATTCTCGCGAAGTCAAGCGATGTGGGAGCCATCAAGATCGCGCTGCGGCTGGGCGCGCCGAAATTCTACGATTACATTCGTGCATTTGGATTTGGCCAGCTCACCGCGGTGGACTTGCCCGGCGAAAGTAAAGGCCTGGTGAGGAAGCTGGAGAATTGGTCAGCGATTTCCATCGGATCGATTTCCATGGGCCAGGAAGTTGGCGTCACGCCTATTCAGCTCATCAGCGCCGTCTCCGCCATCGCGAATGGAGGCGTGCTTATCAAGCCGCATGTCGTAGCGGAATTGCGCCGCGACAATCACGTGCTGCCGCCCGAAGGGCCCTTGGGGGCTATCGAGCAAAGACGCGTCATACGGCCCGAAACGGCCGCGACGCTTCGCCGGCTTATGGAAGGCGTGGTGCTGAACGGCACCGGCACGCTGGCCCATCTCGACGGCTGGACCGCGGCGGGAAAGACCGGCTCGGCGCAAAAAATTGATCCAGCAACCGGCCGCTATTCCCATACGCAATTGATTGCTTCATTCACGGGATTTGCTCCGATAAGCAATCCCGCGGTAACGATTCTAGTGTCGCTGGATTCACCAGTTGGCCAACACGAAGGCGGACAGGTGGCGGCGCCGGTTTTCAAGCGCATTGCGGAGCAGATTCTGCCTTATCTGGATGTTCCTCGCGACGTCCCCATCGAACCGCGGTTGCTGCAAGCCGCCTACAAGCGCGAAAGTGCATCTAACTTAGAGGGACTCGGGGACTTCTCACCAACAGATTTTGCCGCCCAGCCGGATCTGCCTCCAGCCGAGGTGTCGGGGACTCTTTCAAAGAAGCCGAACGACCCGCCGCCTGCCGTGACCGTAGCTGTCGACGAAGGCGGCGATATTCCCGTGCCGGACTTCTCCGGGAAGACGATGCGCGAAGTCACGGAGGCGTGTTTGAAGCTGGGGTTGGATCCCCTGTTGGTTGGTAGCGGTCTTGCAGTAAATCAGACGCCGCTTGCCGGGATGAAGATGCGCCCGGGGGCGAAGCTCACCGTGCAGTTCGGAGCACCGTCTGCAAAGTTAGCGAAGCCTAAAGCGAAGGGCAGGCATTAGGATGAAAATTGCTTTCAGCCCGGAACTAAGGGTGCGGGAGGCCACGGCCGGCAAGGTGGAGTCGCGGAACGATTCTGTGGATGCTACTGGAACTAAGACCCGGAACAAACTGAACGAGCTACTCGAGGGTGTGGAAGCAGCTCTGCCGAATAGTGCGAAGGGGATTGAGATTCGCCACGTGGCTTGCGACTCGCGTAAAGTGCAGCCGGGTGCGCTTTTTTTTGCACTGCGCGGCGCGAAAGAGAACGGCAATGCATTCATTGCCGACGCGGTAAAACGTGGAGCAGTGGCCATTGCGAGCGAGGAACCGGGCGCGAGCGGACTCCCGGCCGGAGTTACATGGATTCAAGTGCCGGTGGCGCGAAAAGCGCTGGCGATTACTGCGGCAAATTTCTTTGGACATCCCGCAAATGCGTTGCAGTTGGTCGCCGTAACCGGGACAAACGGGAAGACCACCACGACCTCGCTGATTGATGCAATCGTGAAAGCCTCCGGAGCCAAAACTGGATTGTTCGGCACGATTGCTTACCACACTCCGCTTGGTGACTACCCTGCTCCCAATACCACCCCTGAATCTGTGGATTTGCAAGGATTCTTTGCAGAGATTCGCGACGCGGGCGGAAAGTACGCCGTGCTTGAAGCAAGCTCGCACTCACTCTCGATGGATCGTCTGTGGGGCTGCCATTTTCAGGCCGCAGTCTTCACGAACCTGACGCGCGAGCACATGGATTATCACAAAACGTTTGAGGATTATTTCGCGGCAAAAAGACACCTTTTTGAGGGTACAGGAGCGGGCGCTCCCGAATTCGCTATTTTGAATTGTGACGATGGTTACGGCGGGCAGTTGGCCGGATTGGCGAAGAACACCGTGACCTATGGGCTGGAGTCCAATCCAGATATCACCACAAAGAAATTTCACCTCAGTTTTGAAGGGTTGAATTTCACGGCGCAAACGCCAAGCGGAAAAGTGCATGTGGTTTCGCCTCTTGTCGGGCGCATCAACGTTTATAACCTGCTTGCCGCAATTGGCGCGGCGCAGGCACTGGGCTTCTCGAATGAACTCATCGAAAAGGGCATTCACAATCTCGAAAGTGTTTCCGGGCGCTTTCAGCGCATCGACCAAGGGCAGCCGTTTCTTGTAATCGTCGACTACGCGCACACAGACGATGCGCTGGAAAACCTGATTCGCACTGCCCGCGAGCTGAATCCGAAAGGACGCATCATTACGCTCTTCGGCTGCGGCGGATTGAAAGATCGCACCAAGCGCCCCGTCATGGGAGAAGTCACCGGCCGGCTGAGCGACCTGACGATTCTGTCGAGCGACAATCCGCGCACCGAAGATCCCCTGAAAATCATCAGCGACATCATCGTTGGACTGCAGCGGACTGCTGGAAAATATTTGATCGAGCCCGACCGCGAGAAAGCCATTGGCATGGCCATGGACGAAGCGCGCGCCGGCGACATTGTGCTTCTCGCAGGAAAGGGCCACGAAGATTATCAGATTCTCGCGGACCGCACTCTTGACTTTGACGATCGCGAAATGACGCGACATGCGCTCCGCGAAAGGGGCTTTGAAGGGCCGAAGAACGGCTCAGGGTTTGGCACCTAGCGCGCTTCTCTCCTGCAAAGGATAAAGAGGGCGTTTGGGCACCGCGTAAGCGGGGCAAGCCAGTCGGTTACCTCTCGAAAGGAGGGGCCCTCAAGACGGTGAAAACCGGACGAGCTGTTGGATACTGGGTTAAGAGCAATCCTTTGAGGACTTTATGCGTTGGACGATTGCACAAGTGGCTGGCGCTTTGGGTACTCGGCCGGGGGCGGGGCTCGACCCCCTGGCCCGGTTGGCCGGTGTCTCGATTGATTCTCGCACGCTACGTGCCGGAGAACTGTTTGTTGCAATCCACGGACCGAGTCACGATGGACACGATTACCTGGCCGGCGCGCTGGAGCATGGAGCGCTCGCGGCAGTGGTTTCGCAAGCGCAGCTTCCGCGCTTTGCTGGATGGGTCAGCGACCGGTGCATCCCCGTACCCGACACTTTCGAGGCGCTCAAGCAATTGGGGCGCGCCGTACGCGAAGCGTGGGGCGGCAAAATCGCCGGCGTCACCGGTTCCGTCGGCAAAACCACCACGAAGGAAATTCTGGCGGCCTTGCTGGGCACGAAGCTGCGGGTTCTGAAATCCGAAGGAAATTTCAATAACGAGTACGGGCTGCCGCTCACTCTGTTTCGCCTGGAAGAAACGCATCAAGCAGCGGTGTTGGAAATGGGAATGTCGCGCCGCGGGGAGTTGGCGCGGCTGGCAGCGATTGCACGGCCCGATGTTGGCGTGATGACGCGTGTTTCGCCCGCGCATTTGGAATTTTTCGCGTCCGTGGACGAAATCGCGCTGGCCAAACGCGAGCTGATTGAAGGCCTGAACGGCCGAGAATCGACCGCCGTACTCAACGCGGACGATCCGCGTGTAGCCGCCTTTGGCCCTTATGCGCCTGGCCGCGTCTTGACCTACGGCATCGAAAACCAGGCGTTTTTCATGGCGCGTGGAATTGAAGATCGCGGCGCTCTGGGATCGGCGTTTGATTTTGTCAGCCCCGAAGGAACGGTGCGCTTGGAACTCACGGTTCCCGGGCGCCACGCGATTGCTAACGCGCTGGCAGCCCTCGCCGCCGCTAGCGTTTGGGGAATAGGCGCCGCGGAAGCACAGAGTGTTTTCAATACTCTGCGTGCGCCCGCGATGCGCGGCGAACTTTTGCGATTTTCCAATGGAGCGGCGCTCATCAACGACAGTTACAACTCGAGTCCGGCGGCACTTCAAGCTATGACCGAACTACTCGCCGCGACTCCCAATTTTCAGCGGCGCATTCTGGTCGCAGGCGAGATGCGCGAGCTAGGCACTGCTTCGCCCGAATTGCATCGCGCGGCTGGCCAGTTTGCAGCGAAAACGGGAAAGCTTGACTGGATCATCGGCGTAGCCGGGCATGCGGAGCAAATCGTGGAGGGAGCTGTGGCCTCGGGCATGTCGCGCGCGCGAACAAAGTTCTTCGCGATGCCGCTAGAAGCCGCCCACTTTCTCGAGACTCTCGTGGTTCCCGGCGACTTGCTGCTTGTGAAAGGTTCGCGCGGAGTGAAGATGGAGCAAATCGTAGACGCGTTGATCGTGCGCTACGCTGCGCCCGGTGAGTTTTCAGCCCAGGAGGTAAGGCACTGAGATGCTCTATTACCTCCTCGTCGAGGTTTTGCGCCGCTACTTCAGCCCGCTGAACGTCTTTCGTTACATTACGGTCCGCACCGTGTACGCCAGCCTGACCGCCATGTTTCTCGCGTTTGTGTTTGGGCCGTGGTTGATTCGCCGTCTGCGCGAACTTCAGATCGGGCAATACATCCGCGAGGAAGGGCCCGAAGCGCATCAGAAGAAAGCGGGCACGCCGACGATGGGCGGCGTGCTCATCGTCCTATCCACCGCGGTGCCCACACTGCTTTGGGCTAATCTGACGAATCCTTTCATCCTGATCGCGCTCTTCGCGTTGGGAGGCTTTGCAATCATCGGCTTCATCGATGATTACGCGAAAGTTTCCAAGCGGCGGAATCTGGGCCTCACTGCAAAGAAAAAAATCTATTTCCAGGTCTTGGTTAGCCTCATCGTGGGTGTTTCTTTACTCGTGCTGCTGACTCGCAGCGCCTACTCGACGCAACTCGTAATGCCTTTTGCCAAGCGTTTTCATCCCGACCTGGTCATTCATTCGCTGGCGAAGACTCATCTGTGGGCAGTAGCCTTCCTTCCGTTCCTCTTTTTTGTTTGCCTCGTGATTGTAGGCTCGTCGAACGCTGTGAATCTCACCGACGGTCTCGATGGACTTGCCATCGGCTGCACGGTGATTGCGGCGGGTGCGCTCACCGTGCTCACTTACGTGAGCAGCAACTATCGCTGGGCAACCTATCTCGACATCCAGTACATTCCCGGCGTCGGTGAACTCACCGTTTTTTGCGGTGCACTGGTCGGTGCCTCGCTCGGATTCCTCTGGTACAACGCGCATCCCGCCGAGATTTTCATGGGCGATGTCGGCTCGTTGTCGCTGGGTGGAACGCTCGGCACCATCGCCGTCATCATCAAGCAGGAGATTTTGCTCTTTTTTGTGGGCGGAATTTTTGTCCTCGAGGCGCTCTCTGTGATCTTGCAAGTGGGCTCGTTCAAGCTCCGCGGGAAGCGCATTTTCCGTATGGCCCCAATTCACCATCATTTTGAGTTGCTGGGCTGGAGCGAATCCAAAGTGATCGTGCGTTTCTGGATCGCCGCGCTGGTTTTTGCGCTCTTCGCGCTGACGACTTTGAAGTTGAGGTAGGAGATTCGCTTAGAAAATGCTTGTGCCCATCGATCTTGGGAACAAACGCGTCCTGGTGGTTGGACTAGCCAGGACCGGCGTCGCGACGGCGCTATTTTGCGCAGCCCGCGGCGCCCGGGTTACCGCGACGGACACGCGAACCGCAGATGAGTTGGGCGACTCCATCGCCCCGCTGCGTGAGGCAGGAGTCTCCCTGGAGCTAGGCGGCCATAGAGAAGAGTCCCTTTTGGAAACGGACTTGATCATTCCCAGCCCCGGCGTGCCTGCGGATGCGCCGCTCCTGCAAGCTGCGCGCGCCAAAGGCGTCACCATCTGGAGCGAAATTGAGTTGGCAGGTCGGTTTCTAAAAGGACGACTGATCGGCATCACCGGATCGAATGGCAAGACGACAACCACGTCGTTGACCGAACACATATTGAGCAGCGCCGGGTTTCCTACGATTCTGGCGGGGAATATCGGCACGCCGTTGATTTCCTGCGTGGAACAGTGCAGCGACAAGAGCATTACAGTTACGGAACTGAGTAGTTTTCAACTCGAGCTGATCGAAACCTTCCGTCCAAACATCAGCGTGTTCTTGAATCTCACCCCCGATCACTTGGATCGTCATCACACGCTCGAGGGTTATGGGGCCGCCAAAGCGCGAATTTTCGAGAATCAGACGGAAGCAGACAGCGCCATCTTGAACGCAGACGATCCCGGTACGACGCCGTACGCCCCAACCAAGCCCCAAGTGTACTGGTTCAGCCGCAAGCAGCGTGTCGCGCAGGGGGCTTGCGTGAAAGATAATGTCGTCCTGTTCCGTCACGAAGGAACTGAAGAATCGATACTCAAGCTTGAAGATATTCCGCTTGCTGGCGCGCACAACGTCGAAAATGTCTTGGCTGCCGTTGCTGCAACGCGTCTAGCGGGTGCCGACCCCACGGCAATTGAAAAAGCTGTGCGTTCGTTCACGGGCGTCGAACATCGCCTCGAATTTGTCGCCGAGATTGCCGGCGTGCGCTACTACAACGATTCAAAAGCCACCAATGTTGATGCCACCCTGAAAGCGCTCGACGCCTTTCCCGGTCGAGTCCTGATTATCCTCGGCGGGAAAGACAAAGGCAGCGATTACACCTTGCTGCGGGCGCCTCTGCAGGAAAAAGCGATCCTCGCCCTTTTGATTGGCGTGGCCGCCGACAAAATTGAAAATCAAATAGCTGGAAGCGTAGCCATCGAGCGTGCTGAAACCATAGAGCGCGCCGTGGAGACCGCTGCGCACGCCACGCGCCCAGGTGATGTCGTTCTCCTTGCGCCAGCCTGTGCCAGTTTCGACCAATTCCAAAACTATGAGCACCGCGGCCGCGTCTTCAAAGAGCTTGTGCATCAGCTCGAGCGCCAGGCCGCAAGCACAACTTCAGGGGGGAGGTGAGCATGCCCAGGCGATTGGAAGGTGACCGCTGGCTTTTTGGTGTGACGCTAGCACTTTGCCTGTTAGGCGCAGTGATGATCTTGAGCGCTTCGGCAGTCACCGCGGAGCAGCTCTACCATCACTCTTACATCTTTCTCTTTCGCCAGTCGGTCTGGCTGGTGATCGGCCTTCTCGGCATGTTCGCGTTAATGCGCACGGACTATCACAAGCTCCGCGAACCTGCCGTTGTTTATCCTGTTCTCTGCACCGTTTTGCTGCTGCTGGTTGGAGCGTTCTTTCTGGACCGCTCCCATGCTACTCACCGTTGGATTAGGTTCGGTCCTGTGGGAATTGAACCTTCGGAACTTGCCAAACTTGCGGTCATCCTCTACTTGGCTTGGTTCCTCGATCAAAAGCGACGCGGCAAGACCACCATGGAATTCTCGAAAGAAGATTTTCTGCACACCATCCTTCCAGCGCTTGCGCCTGTGTTGGTCTGCATTGCTCTTATTCTGGCCCAGCCGGATTTGGGGACATCAATTGACATTCTGTTGTTTGCGACCGCGATTCTTTACGTTGCGGGCCTGTCGTGGAAATGGATCGCTGCTGGCTTCGCAGCAGGTGCTCCCGTTCTCTTCCTCTTGATTGTCCTGTTTCCGTATCGCATCGCGCGATTCTTGTCGTTCTGGGATCCCGGCTCTGATCCGCAGGGCGCCGGATTTCAGTTGCGACAATCTCTCATCGCAGTCGGGTCCGGCGGCCTGACTGGCGTTGGCCTGATGGAAAGCAAGCAGAAACTGTTCTACCTGCCCGAAGCGCACACCGACTTCATCTACGCGGTGATTTGCGAAGAACTCGGTTTTATTGGCGCAGCACTCGTGATTGCGCTCTTTGTAATTTACGGCAGGCGCGGCATACGCGCTGCCTTCGCCGCGCCGGATGCGTTCGGGCGCCTGCTCGCCCTCGGCGTCACAACGATGGTCTTGTGCCAGGCGTTGATCAATTTCGCCGTCGTTTTGGGAATGGTGCCGACGAAAGGGATTCCGCTGCCGTTTATCAGCTATGGTGGCTCGAGTTTGCTGGTGATGCTGCTGGGGACGGGTGTGCTGCTCAACGTCTCGCAGCAAACAACAGAGGTTGTCCGGTAATGCGCTTCCGTTTCCTTTGTAGGGGCGCAGCATGCTGCGCCCGATCCGAGGCAGCGTAAGCCGTGAAGCTCTTGATTGCAGGCGGTGGCACAGGCGGTCACGTTTTTCCGGCGCTGGCAATTGCCCGCGAATGGCTCGCTAGAGGAAAGGAAAGGGAAGTGGTGCTGGTCGGAACGCAACGCGGAATTGAGATGAAGCTGGTGCCGCAGGCGGGTTTGCCTCTGGAAACGCTGCGCGTCGCCGGGCTCAAAGGCAAAGCCGGAGCAACCTTGCTCAGGAATTTGGCGATGCTCGGGCCCGCCATGCTCGATGCTCGGCGCGTCGTGCGGAAACATAAGCCCGTCGCTGCGTTTGGCGTCGGCGGCTACGCCGCGGGGCCGATGTTGCTGGCCACGTGGCTCGGCGGCGTGCCCAACATCATCTTTGAGCCGAATGCCGAGCCCGGCCTTACAAACAAATTGGTGGCTCGCATTTCGAAGCGCATCGCCACCGGCTATGAAATTTCTGCACAGATCTGGGGAAAAAAAGCCGTCGTGACCGGTTGTCCCGTGCGTGCGGAATTCTTTTCCGCTCCAGAGAGCAAGCCAGGAAATCCCATCCGCCTCCTCATTACTGGCGGCAGCCAGGGTGCTCTGCCAATCAATCGAGCGTTCGTAGACGCCATGGACCGCCTCGCGTCTCGCAAGAACCAATTAAACATCGTGCATCAAACAGGCGAGCGCGATTACGACGCGGTACGCACAGCCTACGCCCGGCGCGAAATCCTTGCCGAGGTTGTGCCTTTTCTGACCAATATGCCCGAACGCTTCGCCTGGGCCGACGTCATTGTGTGCAGAGCGGGAGCAATCACCGCTGCAGAAGTTGCCGCCGCAGGCCGCGCCGCCATTTTTATTCCCTTCGGCCACGCCACGGACAGCCATCAATTGCGTAACGCCCAGGAAATGGCCCGCGCGGGCGCTGGCCGCCTCATCACCGAGCCCGAGCTGAATGCCGAAAAGCTCACCACCGAGATTTTTCTGCTTCTCGACCAGCCAGAGCAGATCGAAAGACTTTCTTCCAACGCGCGCGCGTTGGCTCGCCCTCAGGCCACGCGCGATATCGTCAATTTGATTGAAGAGGTCGCAAACGTGCAAGCAAATCTCATGAGGGCGAATCCATGATGGTTTCTTTTCGCAACTTTCAACGCATTCATCTCGTCGGCATCGGCGGCATCGGTATGAGCGGCATCGCCGAGGTTCTTCTGACTCTGGGTTATTCCGTCTCGGGTTCCGACGTAAAACTTTCGAACATTACCGAACGCCTGCAGCAATTGGGCGCAACTATTTTCGAAGGCCACAACGCTTCGAACGCCGATGGCGCGCATGTAGTGGTGACCTCTTCCGCCGTGAAGCCGGACAATCCGGAAGTCATCGAAGCCCACAACAAGAAAATCCCCGTGATTCCGCGTGCCGAAATGCTCGCCGAATTGATGCGCTTGAAGTATGGAATTGCCGTCGCCGGCGCGCACGGCAAAACAACGACCACTTCAATGGTTGCCTCTGTGCTTGCCGCGGCGCATCTTGATCCGACCTTCGTGATCGGAGGCCGCGTCAATCATGCCGGAACCACTGCCCGCTTGGGAAAAGGCGAATACTTCGTCGTCGAAGCCGACGAGAGCGACCGCAGCTTCCTCATGCTTGCGCCGGTCGTCGCCGTTGTTACCACCGTCGATCGCGAGCATCTCGATCAATACAGTTCGCTCGAAGATATTCAAGACGCTTTCATTCAGTTCGTGAATCGTGTTCCGTTCTACGGCGCAGTGATTCTTTGTATCGATGAGCCCAACGTTCAGGCCATCATCCCGGGCGTGAAGCGCCCCATCATTACTTATGGAACGTCAAGCCAGGCCGATCTCGTGATTAGCGACGTAAAGCTGGACGGTCTGGAGAGCGAGTTTCGCCTAACCTACAAAGGCGACGACCTCGGTCTTTTCCGCTTATCGCACCCGCCGGGCATGCACAACGTTCGCAACGCCGCTGCCGCTGCGGCCGTGGCTTTGTATCTCAATGTCGGCTCTGACCTGATTCGGGAAGGCCTGGCCAAGTTCGCTGGCGTTGGCCGCCGCTTCGATATCAAGGGCGTGGGCAAAGGCGTCACCATCATCGATGACTACGGCCATCACCCGGCGGAAATCCGCGCTACGCTCGAAGCTGCCCGTGGATGCAAATTCAGCCGCCTGCTGGTGCTTTTTCAGCCGCATCGCTACACGCGTACGCAGCATCTTTGGGACGAATTCTGTCGCGCCTTCAACCAGGCCGACATTCTCGTCCTGACGGATATCTACGCCGCCAGCGAAGCGCCCATTTCCGGCGTTACCAGCGAAGTCCTTGCCAAAGCCATTCGCGATGCCGGGCACAAAAACGTTCATTACTTTCCTTCGATGCAGCAGGGAATCGAGTACTTGCTGCGCCAAGCGCGCCCAGCCGACGCGATTTTGACCATCGGCGCAGGCAGCGTCAGCCGCGCCAGCAACGAGTTCATGACGCTTCTCGGAGCGGAGCAACCGGCCCAGCATGCGCGTTAACGACCCCAAGATCGTCGCTAGTCTCGCGGAACTCGGCGTCGAGTTGCGCCCTGAGACGAAGCTGTCTGAATTGACCTCCCTGGGCATCGGCGGCACGACCGACCTGCTTCGCATCAAGAAACACGAAACTATCCCGGACCTGCTCAATCTTCTCGACGCAAACCACATTCCGCACAAATTCCTGGGAGGCGGCTCGAATCTTCTGGTGAGCGATGGCGAACTGCCCTGGGTTGTCTTGCAGCTTGCCCCGCCTGATCCGGACGTCATCATCGAAGGAAATCTGGCCCGCGTGGCCGCCGCCGCCGACCTCGGCCGCACCGTCACCTATTGCGCGAAGCAAGATTTGGGCGGGATGGAAGGCTTGATTGGCGTCCCCGGAACCGTTGGCGGCGCTTTGCGTATGAATGCCGGCGCCTACGGGATGCAGATCGGCACCTACGTTCGTGAAGTCGACCTATTTCGCGCCGCTACCCGCAAAATCGAAAAGGTCCGCGGCCATCAAATTTCTTTCGAATACCGTCACACTTCTTTTGCGCCTGATGATATGATGCTCGCAGTGACATTGGAACTACCCTCCAAACCATACAACGAAATCCTAAAAGGCATTCGTATCTGCAACGAAAAACGGCGCTCCAGCCAGCCGCTCGGGCAAAAAAGTGCCGGCTGCATTTTTAGAAACCCTCCAGGCGCCTCCGCGGGCCGTTTAATTGATGAACTTGGCCTCAAAGGCCTCTCCGTTGGCGACGCGCAAGTTAGCGATCGCCACGCCAATTTCTTCGTCAATACGGGTCACGCCTCCGCTAAAGACATGCTTGCCCTCATCACTGATGTTCGTGAGCGTGTCGAGAAGTCTTACGGTGTGGCCTTGGAAAACGAGGTGGTGGTTTGGAACGCCTAAAGCCCATGCAGCGCAATGCGACGACGGCTGCGGAAGCCGCTGAGCGTTACCGGCCCGAGCTTGTCGCTGACGATGAGCCGCGCTATTTGCGCCGCCAGAAGCCTGTAGACATCCGCCGCAAGAAACTGGCCGGTCGCAGCGGACTTTTCTTCCGCCGCTTTCTGATCTTGACGGCAACGGGCGCGGCCATCGCAACCGCCGGTTTTTACGGTGCACGATACCTTCTTTACTCGCCCTCAATGCTCCTTTTAAAGCCGGAGCAAATCGAAGTCATTGGCAATCATGTTGTCGCTCGAGAAGCCGTGCTTAGGCAATTCGCGCAGGACAGAAACCGCAGTGTCATTAGCATTCCGCTGGATCGCCGCCGCACCCTGCTCGAGCAAATGCCGTGGGTAGAATCCGCAAGCGTTCAGCGCATTCTCCCCAATCGTTTGCGCGTCGAGCTCACTGAGCGCACGCCCGTCGCCTTCGCCCGTAACGGCAACGAGCTCGGGTTGATTGACGCCCACGGTGTCTTGCTCGACCGCCCGCGCGATGAGGATTTGCATTTTCCAATCGTCAGCGGCGCATCCGAAGAAGTGCCGCGCGAACAGCGCGAAAAACGCATGCAGCTTTATCAGGAGTTCATGAAAGACATCGATCTGGTGCGGGGCGGCTCTTCGCAGGACGTCAGTGAAGCCGACCTTTCGAATCCGCAGGACTTGCGCGCGGTCATGACCGGACTCGCCAGCCCGGCGGATCGCGTCGCCTCCGCTTCGCCCTCGGGCGTATCTGGAGTTTATTCCCAGGCGGTTACGGTCCATTTCGGCTCCAGCGATTTTTCGCGCAAGTTCAAAATGCTCTTGGACAACTTCTCTCAGTGGCAGGCGCATGTGGGGCGGGTCCAGTCGATTGATTTGCAGTACACACGGCAAGTGGTCGTGAACCCCGACACCAGCGCGGTAACGACTTCCGCGAAAAAATAGAAAGACGCAATAGCAAGGAAATCGAACGACCATAGGGAGCGGCGGCTCAGTGAAGAAAGATAAATACCTGGTTGGGCTCGACATCGGCAGCACCAAGACCTCTGTCCTCATCGCGGAAATCGACGGCGACCTCCTCAAGTTTCTGGCACTCGGCGCAGCTGAGTCCAAAGGCCTCCGCAAAGGGTTGATTGTAAATCTCGACGCAACGGTGAGCTCCATCCGCCGCGCCGTTGAGGAAGCCGAAGGCGTAGCGAATGTTCCTGTGGAAGAAGCGCTCATCGGAGTGGCCGGCACTCACGTCCGCGGCGTCAACAGCCGCGGCGGCATCACCCTCGGCACGCGGCCGCGCGACATCGAGCGCGAAGATGTTCGCCGAGCAGTGGATGCCGCTCGCAATATTTCTCTTCCAGAAGACCGCGAAGTGCTTCACGTACTTCCGCACGAATTCCTCGTCGATGCGCAGGAAAACATTCGCGACGCCATCGGCATGGTTGGCCAGCGGCTCGTGGCAAACGTCTACGTGGTGACCTCCTCCATCGCTGCCTCGCAAAACCTCGTTACGGCCGCCAACAAAGCGGGCATTCTCATCAGCGACACCGTGCTCGAGCCGCTTGCCTGCGCCGAAGCCTGCTTGACCCAGGACGAACGCGACCTCGGCTGCTGCCTCCTGGACATTGGCGGTGGCACTACCGAAGTCCTGGTTCACGGCAGCGGAGTCGTTCGCCACGCGGCCACGATTCCCATCGGCGGCGATCACTTCACGAACGATCTTGCGGTTGGTTTGCGCACGCCGATCCCGGAAGCCGAACGCATTAAGCGCCGTCACGGTTGCGCAGCCTCCGCGCTCATGAAAGAAAACGGGTCCATTGAAATCGCAAGCGTCGGCGACCGGCCACCGCGCAATATTTTTGCGCACGATCTCACCGACATCATCGAGCCGCGCGCCATGGAACTGCTTTCGCTGATCCGTGATGACCTGCGCCGGGCCGGCCTCGACAGCCAGATTCCTGCCGGATTTGTCCTAGCCGGAGGGGGCGCGCGCCTGCATGGGCTGGCCGAGTTGGCCGAGCAGTGGTTCCATTTGCCCGTACGCATCGCGGAGCCGAAGGGGCTGAGCGACATGCCCGAACAGGTGGCCCAGCCGGAGTATGCCACGGTCGTCGGACTGGTTTTGTATGGCGCGAAAGCGCGGCGTGCCGCGCCTTCACGCTCGGGAAATTTGGTATCCAAATTAAGAGCCATGTTCGCTGGCGCTTCGTAACCCTGCCACGGGGCGACGCGAATGTGGAAGAGATCGAGGAAAACATGACGACGAAAGACACGGGAATTCGTATGAGCTTCAGCGAGGAGCTGCAGCCCGCGAAAATCAAAGTGATTGGAGTGGGCGGCGGCGGCTGCAACGCCGTGAATCGCATGATTCGCGCCAAGCTGGAGGGCGTCGAATTCATCACCGCGAACACCGACTTGCAGGCGCTCAAGCTGTCGCAGGCGCCGGTCAAGCTGCAGCTCGGCGCGAAGCTTACCAAGGGGCTTGGCGCAGGCGCCAACCCCGAGGTTGGCCGCAAAGCCGCGCTCGAAGACACCGAAAAAATCATCGAGGGCCTCGAAGGCGCGGACATGATTTTCATCACCGCGGGCCTTGGCGGCGGCACGGGCAGCGGCGCCGCGCCTGTAGTGGCCTCGCTTGCGAGCGAGCTTGGCGCCTTGAGCGTCGCCGTCGTAACCAAGCCTTTTGCATTCGAAGGCAAGCGCCGCATGATGCAGGCCGAGCAGGCGCTACAGGAATTGATTGGCGCGGTGGACACGGTCATCGTCATCCCGAACGAGCGTTTGATGGACACGGTCGAGCGCGGCACGAGCTTCTTCGACGCGTTCCGCATCGCCGACGACATTCTTCGCCAGGCGGTGCAGGGCATTTCGGACATCATCACCGTCCCGGGCATCATCAATCGCGATTTTGCCGACGTGAAAACAATCATGCACGGCCAGGGCTACGCGGTCATGGGTACCGCGGTGGCCACGGGTACGAATCGCGCAGTGGACGCTGCCAATCGCGCCATCTCCAGCCCGCTGCTCGAAGACAATTCGATTCAGGGCGCGCAGGGAATTCTCATCAATGTTTCCGGAAGCTCCAGCCTTACGCTGCACGAAGTCCACGAGGCTTCAAGCGTCATCCAGAAAGCAGCTCACGAAAACGCGAACATCATCTTTGGCGCGGTGCAGGACGACAGCATGAAGGACTCCATCAAGATCACCGTCATTGCCGCGGGCTTCAAAGAAGCCAACAAGAAACAAGTCCAGCAGAAGCAGTCCTTCCTGCCGAAGACCTGGAAGGCTGGCCGCGAGATTGCGGAGCCGCCTCTGCCCGTGCAGCCGACGCTGCCAAACGTGGTCCATCAAGTTCAGCAAAACGTGCGCGACGTTGGCTCGGAAGTTCCCGCCGACGACTTGGACGTCCCTACGTTCCTCCGCCGCCAAGCCCAGAAGGCATAGGTAGGCCGGGAGCCTTGTCATCCCGAACCCAGTCGCGCGCTTGCCCGCGGTAAGCGGGTGTAAGGATTGTCGCGAATGGCGGTGAGGGATCTGCTTATCGTGTATTTAAACCCGCACCCTGAAAACCGCAGGGTGCGGCACCCCCTCTTTGCAAATCCGGCCAGCGTGGTCCACCCGGCCTGGTAGCAGGGAACAGATCAACAGAGATCCTATGGCACGGGTCTGTGCAAGCCCGGCTTTGGCGCCTCAGTATAGTTCGCCGGAATTTCAAACAGCGATTCGTCCAGTGGCTGGCTCGAGAACTCGAGTAACTCCGTCTTATTGACCACCACGTTGCCCTCGGAATGAACTGTAGACGTCTCCTCGACCACTTGGCCCACGGTTGCATTCCCGGTCTTCACGTATTTAAGGGTATCGTGCCCTCCTACGCCTATAAGAACAAGCCAGCCGGTAAAAGGAGGCTGCTCCCCTGCCGTCATATTCAGGCAATTTAGCCCAGGCAAATCAACATACCAGCCATCCACATCCATTTTGCTGGCAGCGGTTTTGGCCCCCTCTCCCGGTTCCACAGTAACTGTGCTCTTGATATGTCTGGCTTCGTAACTGCCCATCTGGCGGCGCTCGCCTGAGTCTTGCGAGTCCGTGGTTACCGTCACGACCGGGGCTCCCGGCTTGGGAACAGGCGGCAAATGATGTGCGTCCTCATTTTCTGAAGTTTCGTGGATGGGAAACATACGAAATGTTTTCATGCGATCAAGCAGAGTGATCCACTCCCTGCGGTCGCACTGCCAGATGCGGGTGATAAGCGGCGCGCTCGGGTCGGCGGTCTGGCGCCCGGAATCCAGCCGCTGCCGCGGCCCCTTTAATCGCAGGGTCATAACCATCGGCGGTTGCAAACCGCGCGATACCTTGGTCTTGATGGTGGTATCCGGAAAGTTGGGGACAACGAACGTCGGCTGGGCGAGTGGGACGACAAGCAGGGCCATCAACGCCGCGTAGATTGCTCGCTTCATGCTCCACCTCCGGTTCTGCGGTATCCCCCGTGGTGCGGATTATTGGAACACAGTCTAGGATGCGAGGAAAAGGGGCCTCGAGCAGCCTGTGGCGCGGTTCATGCAGGAGGGTTTAGGCTGGTGGCGTTCCCCACTCCCCGGTGTCATACAGCGCGAAGCGACGAATCGTGGCTGGACTTAAACACACGCGCGATCACTATGAACAAACGCAGGTTCGGCCCTTCCACTTTCTGTCTGCTACTTCTCCGACTTCTACCACCGCAGACAGTTTGCCCCCGATCCCTCGGTGCGCTCGGGATGGCAAGGGGGAGGGTACGGAGATAGTACTTAATTTTCTTGGGCCGCTATCCCGCAGCAAACAAACGACTTAAAAATTACCGGCAAAACGACGACCCAGGGGAGAATTTCTTCCTTTCTAACCCTCATCTAACCTGAAGTATCTAAAGGATTTATATTTCTCAATTTTGGACTTGACGGTAAGATAAAGCTATGATAGAGTGATCAGCGTAGAAAAGTGCGCCCCGGTGAAAACCGGGGCGTTTTTGTTTTTGGGCCAAACACAGAACCCAACCGACATGGCAACGTGTGGGGGCGGGCTTTAGCCCGTCCCTCTCCTGTTTCGCCGGACCGATTCAGGGGACGCGCTAAGCGCGCCCCGACATTTCCTCCTCATCTCTGCTAAGGACAAAACCATGAAAAGTAAAGAAGTTAACGCCCTACAAGTGTGGAAAGACTTTGAAGATGTGCTTGCTCCGCAGCTAAACTTTTCGGCGACCGACCGGGTGGTCTACTCACACCTGATGCGGCATAGCCGGCTGGAAGGCAAGCAGCGGCTGCGGTTTTCGCTGGCCTGGCTGGCTCACGGCGTTGGCATGTCGACTGGAAGCGTGCGCCCGGCGGTCCGCCGCCTGATCGCGCGAGGGGTTTTGCGCTTAGTCGAGCGCAACTGCCAGGCACCTCACTTTGTGCACGTGCGACTGCCCGAAGAGCTGCCCGCTGTGCGCCGCGCGGCGACAAGCGCAGCCCCGCGCTCCTCCCGGCCCCCTCGCGGAGCGGCCAGCCTCGAAAAGGTCGATTTCCTGCAAACGCAGGCGCTGCGCCGAGCCATCCACGACCGCGAGGGCAGCGCTTGCTTTTAGTGTCTGCGCCAGGTGATCAGCCGCAAGAGGTGCCTCGACCATAGGTGCCGCGGGCGCAGTTCGGGCGCAACTCCTACCGCAATCTCGTCTCGTGCTGCCCCGATTGCAACACAAGAAAGGGAGAGCGTTCAGCGGAGGACTTTGTGCGCCAGCTCTACCGCGAGCGCCACTTGAGCGCCAGCGAACTCAAGGGCCGACTCCACGCTTTGGATGCGCTCGCAGCGGGCAAGCTGAAGCCATCGCTTCCCATCGCGTTCCCTTATCCGGGACATTTGAAGGTGTCCAGGGCTGTTTTTTTGGCGCGGCCGGTCAGAACCGGTAGACGGTGAGGCTGAGAAAGAAGAACGCGCCATTGTTCTGTCGAATACGAAAATGGTGACCTCCGGCGGACAACGTACAGAAGTGGGGCTGGATAATCGTCCCGGTGAACGGCAAAAGGCCGAAGCTGCTATTGTCGATCAAACATTCCACAACCGCACTTGATGCAGCCGGAAAACTCTGCAGCTGGGCAACACACACGTAGTCTCCAGCAACAGCGGCGTTGAAATAACAGTTGATCCGTCCAGTTGCAGTTTGAGCTGATCCCCAGGTCGCATACCCAAGGTGGGAGAACCACGCCCGGCAATGCTTAATCGAGCGTCGCATGTCAGTCAAGCCATCGAAGTGATCGCAGTCCCAAAGGTCCAGCCAATAGGCACTCCCGCTTTTGTGGCAAACGCTGAAGTAGGCCACCTGAGTGCCCCAGCCAGGAATCGTCGCGGCTTTGGGAATCTGAGCGATAATGTCTTGGTATCCAGGAGCCTTCTTGAAGGCCCTGACGATTTCGGCAGTGGTCGGCTTCACACTGACGCGCGGGACCTTGGCGGCTCGTCGTTCCGTCTTCAGAATCTTCGCGGATTTGAGGATTTTCATGCGGAAAGGCCTGTGGGCTGGCATGGCGGCCTCCTGGTTTGCAGTTCAGCGATTGCCCTGGCACTATGCGGTCGATTCGCAGGCCAGAGACCTAGGCCCACCGCTGTCACGCTAAAACGAGAAGAATCTGATCTGGCCGTTTAGATAGTGTCGCGGCTTGTTCTGGCGTTTCCGGCTTCCGTATTTTTGTGCAGGTAGCGGAGCGGCGTTGCCCACACGTCGGTTTCAGATGTGGGGATTCGCTCCCTTTTGCAGACGTTCCAACGTTTAAACGTTCAGACGTTCCGACAGGATGAACCGCACGCCATACTCTAAGGCGCGATGGCGTTAACGAAGGCCAATCCGTTGGGAGTGCCAACGCCCGTTACATTATCCCATCCGGTCGCGGTGGTCAGCGAAGAGTCCGTTCCAAACGTGAGCACGTCCCACCGCCCCGAGAATGGGCTGTTGTAGAGCGGTGCGTAATACACCGTGCTGCCGGTCGGACCAACCAGTTGCTGGGTTGTCAGGGAGACCGTTCCGCCGGAAGTGGTGATCGATCCGGTGGCATTCATCGGCGCGCTGATGGGCACCACGTCGGTGATGGCGCCCGCGGGCAGGTTGTAAACCAGCGTCGCGGCTTGACCGAGCCCATGTCCGGCTTTCTGCGAAGCGATGGTCATCACCGCAGAGAACAATGGCGTTGCCAGGCTCGTCCCGCCAATCGTGCCAACCTGCGTGACACCGCCAAGCGTGATGATGAGCTCGGCACCAGTTTGCGGGTCGGCCAGCATGGAAATGTCTGGAACTAGCCGCGCGCTGCCGGACAAGCCCGACTGGAAGCCTGGTTTCGCGAATTCAGCGCTCGTGCCCCCGCCTGCTCCGCCTTCGAAGCCAAAGATGAGCGGCGGGATCACCGGAACGAACGAAGTGAAAGCAGGCGAAGTCGGAACCGCCAGTCGCGTAAGATTGGTGCCCCAGCCGGTCTGGAACATCATGGTGTTGTCCGGATTCAACGCGAGGCTCGTGCCGCCGATGCCTGTAGCAAAAGGCGAGCTGGCCGGAAAATCAACAGCAATGGTGCCGATGCGAATCGTCTCATCGCCAAAATCGCCGGTCGCGAAGTTCACGTCGATGCCTTTCGCCGCCGCCATTTGGAGGATGCGGTTCATGCGATCGTGCGTCGCTGGATTTCCAAGAATCTCGATGCTCGACCAACTGTTCGAAATCACATTTCCCAG
>Ga0126378_10000536_pt1 | contig 27751 bp, 20 predicted proteins | sample PanSoiMetPlot_23_FD_92587 | JGI IMG/M metagenome (GOLD analysis project Ga0126378, IMG submission 92587) | Tropical forest soil microbial communities from Panama - MetaG Plot_23 | ecosystem: Environmental > Terrestrial > Soil > Tropical forest > Bulk soil | place: Panama | collected 2016-02-17
GAGGGCCCCATGCAAGTCTTGTCGGGAACGATAGGACGGGAGCGTGTTCACTTTGAAGGCCCCCCGGCGGCGCGGGTTGCGGAGGAAATGCGCCGCTTCCTTGAATGGTTCAACAGCGGAGCGGCGATCGATCCGGTTTTGAAGGCGGGAATGGCGCATCTGTGGTTTGTGACGATTCATCCTTTCGACGACGGCAACGGGAGAATTGCGCGCGCAATCGCCGATCTGTGCTTGGCGCGGTCGGAGCAAAGCCCGCAGCGCTTCTACAGCATGTCGGCGCAGATCAGGCTGGAGCGGAATGACTACTACGATAAGCTCGAAGCGACTCAAAAGAGCGGCACGGACATTACGCGATGGCAGACGTGGTTCCTCGGCTGCCTGGGCCGGGCGATTGAGGGGGCGGAGATAATGCCCGGAAACGTGATGAGGAAAGCGCGGTTTTGGGAACGGGTCGGGTCGTCGAAGGTGAACGACAGACAGCGTCTGGTCCTGAACAAGCTGCTCGATGGCTTCGAAGGCAAGCTGACCACCTCGAAATGGGCCAAACTCACGAAGTCATCGCAGGACACGGCGTACCGCGACATATTGGAACTTGTTGACCGGGGGGTTCTCGCGAAAGGCCCGGAAGGAGGCCGCAGCACGAGCTATGTTTTCGCCGACCGTTTTCGGTGATGCGCGACCGTGTGGGCTGTTAGTGTCAGGCTGTCGCGCTTTTGGACCAAGTCGCTTCGCGTACGCGCGGGTGTCGCCTCCATCTTGTCTGTTAGGGCCTTTATGCGAATTACTATCCGCGCTAGTGGCATAAGTTTGAAGCAGCTCGCCAGCGTTAGGGTGCCGACCCGCAAGGCTGGCCCTCGAATATCCGACTGGCACTAAAACCAGCACTAGCGCATCTCGGGAGATTCACAAGGAAGTTGGGCATTCCACTAAGCTCTTTCAAGGTAAGATGTTGCAGTAAGCGTGGGGCCCGTAGCTCAGCGGTTAGAGCAGCGGACTCATAATCCGTTGGTCCTAGGTTCAAATCCTAGCGGGCCCACCATTTGTTTTCGGTACGGAATCTTGTCGGAACTTCTTGGAATCTCTCTGCGCGAAGCACTTTCCCTTGGCGCCGATTTACTACAAGAGAAGAAGCTCAGAGACACGCATTCGCCCTGGCCACAACCAGTCGATGATATGTGGATGAGAAGATCTTCACAAGGCTACTTTTTTGTATCGCCCTGGATTCCTGGTGAATCCAATAAATGCCCACTTTCGATGTCGGGTCAAGGACGGTGTAGCCGCCTGACCCGGGCTAGTTGCCCAACTGGTCCGACCCTAGCGACGGAGCTTGTAGTATGCGGATTTCGGGTTTCACTTCTGGAGGCTTGCGCCTTGCGAGCCTGTTGATTTTGCCGCTGGTTCTTGTCGTGAGGCTGCCGGGTTTTCACGCCGTCGTTCATGCCCAGCAACATTCCATGCACGAAATGCACGCAGGAATGGCGATGTCGATGGATAACCCGGCGGATGCCGGGCGGCAGGCAAAACTTCTTGCGGACAAGCGTGAAAGCGAATTCAACCACCATCTTGCGGGATTTTTTGTTCTGCTTGCGGGCATCCTGCTACTTGCCGAAGGATGCATTCGGGAACGCTGGCCGCTTTTTCGCCTTGTGTGGCCTTTGTGTTTTCTTGCCGGAGGCTTGTTCGTTCTGATCTGGAGCGACACGGAACTTTGGCCGTTCGGGCCGCAAAGCTGGTATTACGGATTAGCGAACCACCGCGAAGTCCTGCAGCACAAGACGTTCGCCGTGCTACTGCTAGCGCTAGGTGTGATTGAGATTCAGCGCGCGCGGGGCGTATTGAAAGCCGCGTGGGCAGGCTGGGCTTTTCCCGTTCTCGCCGTGATTGGTTCGTCGCTACTGTTTTTTCATGATCATCGGGCAGGAATGCACGGTCCAAATCCGATGGAGCTGATGCATCGAATCCAATCCGAGCATTTCAGTTTCGCGATGGCAGGATTCGGAATTGCCTTGTCGAAAGGACTGGCCGAGACACGGTTTCCCTGGAGGTCCTTTTTCGAGCGGCTCTTTCCTGCGCTCTTGATGGTTCTCGGGGCGCTGCTGATGGTCTACGTCGAATAGTCGCGGACACAACAATTCAACGCACAAGCCGCAGATGTCCAACGGCCTAAACGAGGTTCGCTTTGGTTAGAGGCAGTTCGCGGATGCGCTTTCCGGTCGCGGCGAAAATCGCGTTGCAAATCGCCGGAGCAATGGCGGGCAGGCCGGGTTCGCCAATGCCGCCTGGAGGCGCGTCGCTCTCGACGATGTGAACGTGAACTTCGCGGGGCGCGGTATGCATACGGGCCACGGGATAATCATGGAAGTTGGACTGGTCGACGGCGCCATTCGTCGCGGTGATTTCTCCGTAGAATGCAATGCTGGTGCCCATCACGGCAGCGCCTTCAAATTGATTTCGCGCCATTTCGGGGTTCACTACCGTGCCCGCATCAAGAGCGGTGTCCACGCGCTGAATGTGAACTTTGCCCGCGTCGTCGATGTGCACCTGCGCGACGGAGGCCGCGTAGGTCAAAAAGCTGCGATGCATTGCGAGGCCCATGCCCAAGCCGTTGCCTTGCTTCTTTTTACCCCAGCCGGATTTTTCCGCGACGGTTTGCAGCACGCGGCGGAAACGCGCGGTGTCGATGGGATATTGGTCGTAAGGCTGCCCGTAGTTTTCGTAGTCCTTTGGTAGATCACTCTTGGGAAGGATGCGATCCGGGCCCAGGAGCTGAAGCTGATACTCGAGCGGATCCTTACCGGCGGCATGCGCGAGTTCGTCGGCAAAAGACTGAATGGCAAACGCGTGATAAATGTTAGCAACGGAACGGAACCAGCCGATGCGGACGTGCGCGCTGGCCGGGCCGTTTTCGGAGCGGTGATTGGGAATTGCGAAGGGCAGGTCGGAGAAGCCGAGGCCGAGTTCGCCGGCATCGGAATAGACCGCGTCCGCGCTGAATGTCGAGCCGATGGGCGGAAAAACGGTGCGTTGCAACCAGGCGGTGGTCTTTCCATCCGCGCCCAGCGCAGCCTTCATATACATTGCCGAGACGGAATGATACGTGCCGAACTTAATGTCGTCCTCGCGGCTCCAGACTACTTTTACGGGCTTGCCGGTTTTTTTCGAGAGCACCGCCGCTTCCACGGCGAAATCCGGGAATGACTTCCGGCCGAAGGCGCCGCCGAGCAGAGTGACGTGCACGGTCACGTCTTCCTTCTTAGCTCCCACGGCTGCGGCAATGGCATCGCGCGCGCCCTGGGGACTTTGCGTGGGCGCCCAGGCTTCCACTTTTCCGTCGCGGTAAACCGCTAACGCTGCGGGCGGTTCCATGGAAGCATGCGCGAGAAGGGGAGCGTAGTACTCGGCTTCGACAATCTTGCCGCCCTGTGCAAACGCTGTTTCCACGTTTCCGACTTCGCGTACGACTTTTCCTGGCTTGCGCGCGGTCTCTTCCAATTCTTTTCGGTACGCGCCAGAGTTGAAGGTCTTGTGTGAACTCTCTTCCCATTCGACCTTCAGTTTCTTGCGGCCTTGCATGGCGGCCCAGGTATTGTCCGCAAGCACCGCCACACCGCCCAGCGCTTGAAAGAGAACGGGCGGCTTGAAGGTGTCAATGGTCGCGGTTTGCCTTACCCCGTTGACGGCCAGCGCGGCCTTATCATCGACGGACTTCACCCTGCTGCCAAGCACAGGAGGATGGAGCACGCTGGCGTACAGCATTCCGTCCATGCGGGTGTCCTGGCCAAAAATTCCTTTGCCCGTGCATAAATCCTTCAGGTCATAGCCATCGGCGTCTTTCCCAATGTAGCGCCATGCACTGCGGGGCTTGAGTTTCACTTCTTCTTTCTTCGGGACTTCCAGCTTTGCAGCCGCGGCGGCAAGCTCGCCGTACCCGAGCTTCTTCCCGGTCACTTGGTGAACGACGTTATGCAATTCCGTGGAGCATTCGCCCTCCGGCACATACCAATGCTGCGCAGCAGCGCGCAGCAGCATGAGCCTCGCTGCCGCGCCGGCTTCGCGCAGAGGCATAAAGAAGCTAACGACAGAATGCGAGCCGTCGGTGTCCTGATCGCCATATTTTTCATCGCCGGTCGCTTGAACGACTCTCACGCGGGACCAATCCGCATCGAGTTCATCCGCGACAATTCGTGGCAGCGAGGTTCGTACACCGTTGCCCATTTCCGAGCGATGGGCAATGACATACGCCGTTCCATCCGTATCAATCGCGAGATAGACGTTCGGCTGCCACGCGGCTTTGCTCATGGCTTCGGCGGCGCCGGCATTCGCGGCTGTGGAGGCGGCAAACACTTGCTCCGGCATCCATCGGACGCTCAACACGAAAGCGCCCGCCCCGAGCATGCCCTTCAGGAATCCGCGGCGGCTGCTTGCGGTTTCTTGCTTGGAAAGGTTTTCGATGTGAATCATACGCCCTCGCAGAAATCCGAAACGGAATGAAGCTTAGGCCGTGCGGCCCCTATCCTACCCCTGCCAGCGAATCTTGCAAACTCAACTACGGCGTGGGCCATTCTCCCAGCGCGCGACGCAAATCCACAAGCTGGCCGAGATGATAGGCGTTGTGGTCCGCGAGGAGCAGGGCTTCACGCAAGATAGTTTGTCCATCGCCGTGAGGGATCTTCGCGCACAGATCGGTCTTAGGATTGTTCAGGAGACTGACCATTTCTTCCAGGTCGCGCCGGAAGCTTTCTACCGATTTGTCCCACGCAACGGCATCGGGAGGCCCCGGTGTCTTCGGCCAGTAGCCTTCAGGAAAGCCGGGCGAGACGTGCTTGGCGTTGCGGCTGAATTCCACGATATCCCACTGCGCTATGCGCGAATGTTCCAAAAGCTGCCAGCCGGTGTGCGGCAGCCCCGCGATGAAAGTTCCCCGCTTCGCTTCGGGAAAATTCTCTACAGCATCCATGAAATGGACGTGCGCCCCGCCTCCTTTCAAGAGGTAGACCACGTGCTCGCGCAAGGCTCCGTCGTTGCTGACGGAGGGTGTTTTTTTGCTGGAGACGGTTTCTTTCTTGGGGGACGGCCTGGTTTTTTTCTTCATATCGGAGATTCCTATTTTTCCGAAACGAGAACTTGTTGCGGCATTTCCGGGATGGGATGCAAAGTTGTTTCCGCGAATCCCGCGTTGCGGAACATCTTCTCATATTGGGTGAGGGTATAGGCGTCTCCCGCGTCCGTGCCAGCCAGCATCACCAGGCTGAAAGCAGCGGCCATGGGCGGAGTGATGCGATCTTCATTCGGCACGAATTCCAGAGTGATGGCTTTGCCACCGGGTTTTAGGGCGGCGTTAACCCGACGCATCAGTTTTTCACACGTCGACAAGTCAAAATGATGAAGGATGTTGGTCATCAAGACAAAATCGTAGCCATCGCCGAAATTCGTCTCAAACGCGCTGCCCGGACGAGTGGTGAGGCGACCGGCGAGGCCGAATTTCGCGGCGTTCTCTTTCGCCACTTCCAGCACTGCCGGCCAATCCACCGCGACCACGTGCGCATTGGGATTGCGTTTCGCCACGGTGATCCCATACATTCCGTGCCCGGCGGCGATGTCCAGCACCTTGCAAGGCTGGCCTTCTGCCGCGCCAGTCAGGTCCGCGATGAATTCTGCCATGGGTATCGTCAACGGGGCCATGGAGCGCGCAAAATTCACCCAGACTTCTTCATGTGGCTTGGTGTGATCTCCGGTGCCGCTAGCTGTTCCGCCTTTTCGCACCGCCTGCGCAAGCGTCCCGAAATTCTCGCGGCTCCACGGTCCGGCAAGGAAATTGATCATTGTCGCGAGATACGCCGGCGAGTGGCGATTAAGAAAAACCGCCGATTCCGGTGTGAGCGAGTACTCGTTCCCTTTCTTGGTTAGGAATTCTTTGATCGTGAAGTAGTCGCACAGAATGCGCACACCGCGCTCGGAAGCTCCGGTTCTTGCGGCGAGCGAGGCGGCCGTGTTCTCGCCGTCGGCGATGGCCGTGAAAATGTCCAGCTCAATCGCGGCTTTCAGCGCTTCCGTCTCCTGGAACGCGACCATAGTGTTGAAAATGCGCTCCGGCGTAAGTTTGGAAGCAGTCGAGGATGTAGCCATCCGAGCTGGCTCCTGTGATTAGAATGTTCCGGCCTCGACGGATGCTGCAGGCCGCGAGATGTTGCGAGCGCGAGCAGGCGCCTGCGTCGTTGCCCGGAACCCGCTCATGCTGGCATACTTTCTCTCCCCGCGGCAAGCATGAGGCACCGATGAAACGTGAATATCAGCGCTGGTATTCCCAGCGGCTAGGACTGGAGCTGGGCGTGGTGGTTTACGGCCACTGGGGCCAGCCCTTGCTTGGCTTTCCGACCAGCGCCGGCGATGAGTGGGAACTCGAGGGTCAGGGCATGATGGATGCGCTGGGCGACTTCATCGAAGGCGGCAAAATAAAATTTTTCACGCTGAATTCCATCAACGGCCTCAGCTTTTACAACAAGAGTGCGCATCCGTTTCACCGCAGCTACGTGCAGGCGGTTTTCGATTCTTACCTGCGCGAAGAGGTCGTGCCGTTCATCTGGAACAATTGCCAGACGCAGGGGATTGCGATTTCGACGATGGGCGCGTCGTTTGGCGCGTATCACGCGGCGAATTCGCTTTTCAAGCATCCGGACGTGATCAAGCGCTGCTTCGCGATGTCTGGGGTATACGATTTGCGGAATTTTATGGACGGGATGTACGATGACAATTTTTATTTCAACAATCCCGTGGACTATCTCTCAAGCATGAGCGATCCGTGGTTTTACGAACAGATTGCGAGCTGCGACGTTCACATCACTACAGGCACGGGGCCGTGGGAAAACAGCGGCCCGACTTACAGGCTCTCGGAAGTTCTGTCCGGAAAGGGGATTCGCCACTCGCTCGATAATTGGGGCCCACAGGGCGGCCACGACTGGCCGTACTGGAAACACCAGATGCGGGAATATGTGGGAAGATTGTTTTAAGTGACTTTCCTCTCCCGTCGGACATCTCTTCGGAGAACAGAACTTTCCCCTCCGGAATCGAGGAATTGTAAAGAGCGAGCCAAGCCGAAGAAACAAAGCTTGAAAATGCTCAACGCCTTAAAAAGCGCGCCACCTGAAAGGAAAGGTTTGGGAACGCGGATTGCGGAACATTTCCGAGGAAGCCGGACTGGAACCCGGAGAGGAAACCTGAACTTCGCGGCCTTGCCATCGAGCCGCCGGAGGTTGGAGAATAATCCGAAGCGCGGGAACCTCAAGGCAGGACCGCCAGCTATACTCAGGCATCCGGCTGAAGAGGTCTAACCGTCTCTCGAATTACGCCGTGTATCGATCCGTTCGATTCAAATCGCGGGCCGCTTGCTAGTCCGAGTCCAGGATGGAGCCGACAATTCCACCAACGACGCCGCCCTGCACCGCCTTATTCGATTCTATCGGCATGTATTCCATCAGCTCGTGGGCCAGTTTGGCGATGGGCAGCGTCTGCAGCCACACCCGGCCCGGACCGGTTAGAGACGCGAGAAAAATTCCGTCGCCGCCAAAGATCATGTTCTTGATTCCCGGCACGGTGGTGATTTGGAAATTGACGCTGGTTTGAAACGCCCCCACATGTCCCGGATGGACGCGCAGAAGTTGTCCCGGCTGCAAGTCTTTTATCATCAATTCCCCGGAAAGTTCGATCCACGCCGTGCCTTGGCCGCTGACATGCTGCAACACGAATCCGCTTCCGCCAAAAATTCCCGCGCCCAGGGATTGCTGGAACCCGACGCCGATCTGGACCTGCGGCGTCGAGCAGATGAATCCGTGGCGGTGAATCATGTATTCGCGGCCAGCGCCGACTTCGATCGGAACAATATGCCCGGGAAGTTTGGTGGCAAACGCCAATTCGCCAGGTGCGCCCACGGCGCGATATTCGGTCATGAATAGGGTTCCACCGCCGGCAACACGCTTTATCGCGCCCCAGATGCCTCCGCCGCCTCCGAGCTGGGTATGCGTGGTCATCTGAATCGAGGGACCCATCCAGGAAAGCTGGCCCGCTTCCGAGATGATCGTGTCGTTTGGATCGAGGACGAACTCCAGGACCGGCATCGTCGTGCCCACAATTTGGTTGCGCATCGCTGGCTCCTCGAGGGAATGTTGGCGCTTCTTGAAAGAAATACGCACGGCCTGCGGTTGATATTACAGCAGTATGGCCAAGCACAGGGGATGCAAACTCGGGGAACCATCAGACCGCGGTGAGTGATTCTAGGCTAGCCCGAGGCGGTCAAGTTGGTAGCGGCCTTTTTCGATGACCCGGTCGTCATCAATCCAGACGTCGCACTTGCGTGTGAGCACGTCCACGTGCGTCGTGGATTTCCAGTCGGCATGCGTCTGGCTGCCGTAGGGATCGCCAAAGGCGATGTGCACACCGGGAAACTTTTCGTCTTGAAGCAGGACGCCGATCATTTCGGTCAATCCCAGATTGGTTCCGAAGGCCAGCTCGCCGACGCGGTCGCTGTTTTCGTCGGTATGGCAATAGTCCCAGAATTCCCTCTGCAAATCCTTGCGCTCGCATGCCACGTCCACCAGCCGCGCTGCTTTGATGGTGAGGGTGAGGGGCGTGGACCGAAGATCGCCGTACTTACCGTTGAAGTGATCGCCCGCAGTGGCGTCGCACACAAATGTGCCATCTACGGTCGCGGGAGTGGTGAAAACTTCGCCCGCCGGCAGATTCGACCAGTAGCGCGGGTTGATCAGGCCGCTGGTTTTCACCCAATCGAGCCGGCGGTCAAAGTGCGCAGCAAACTCAGTGCCCGCCTCGGTTTTCACCGTGAGTGTTTTCGCATGCAGCATGCGCTCGCGCAGCTTGTCGCTCAGGCGGTCCACCATGCGGTAATCCGCGCGCATTCCTTGCTGCATGATTTGGGGCGTCACACCCACCATGTGCGCGTAGCGAATCTGGCGGCGCTCAACGACTCTTACAATGGCCATGCGTGCCGCGAGTTCGCCCGGCTGCGGCGTCATGCACATCACGCCGACATCGGCAGTCTCAAGGGCGTTCAAGACTTCGGGAGGCGCCGCTGCCATCGGGCGCGGACCCAAATCTTCCAGCAGAAGGCCCGTGCAGCGCGCTTCGCGTTCCTCGAGCGCAGCAGAAATGCTGGCGGCGACCGCGCGGCTTGCTTCGTCGGCAATGAGGGCGACTTGTTCACCTCTGCGTACACCGAGGCAGGTTTCCACGGCGTTGCGCGCGCCCGGCATCAATTCTGGGTTGGAAGCACCAAAGTCCATCTGAATAATTTTACTTGAATCGCGCGGATTTTCTAGCGAAGTCGTTCTCGGGCGGCGCTTATTTCCAAAGGCCAAGTTACGGGAAAATGGCGCATGTGCTTAGCAAGCGTCAGTTGGGACTGCTTTTGGGCGCAACACGAAACGCAGGCACCTGGCCGCCGCCGCTGGTGACGTTGGCGAGTCCGGTGGAGCTGAGCCGCGTTAGAAAGCCGCTCAGTTTTCCGCGAAACAGGTACGGCGCAAAGTCGACCAGCATATCGCGGTAGTCCACTCGTCCCGCTTGAGCGATATAAGGGAAGATTTCGCGCCGAATGGGAATCCGCTCCTGCACGATCCATGCGCCGTTTTTTGCCGTGAGCGCGCGCTCGATGGCTTCATCCCAGGCCGCTTCGCTGGTTTCCCATCCCAGCGTGACGCCGGAGCCGCCGTACTCGTCGCTCGGCTTGAGAACCAGGTTCTCGCGTGCCTTGCGGATGAGCGCCAGTAATTCGACATGCTCGCCGTAGTGCGCCGTCTGAACATCGGCGACGACGCGGGTCCACGGAATATGCTCGCGAATCAATTCGCGCTCGCTGAGGGAAAAAAGCGCTCCGTTTTGCTCGTCCGTGAGAACGGCGAAAAATGCTTTCACGTGGGGAATCTTGCAGCGAAAATTGTTCGCCACGCAAACTGCTTCGGCGGCGTATGCCTTCACCAGTGCAGAGCACTCGCCTGGCTTGGCCACAATATCGTTGATGAGCACACGGCGGTAAACCAGATCGATTCGCTTGTCCTCCACCGTAAGCGATTTTCCGTCCCATTCGAGGTGGCGGGGGTCGGCGATCAACGTCGGAACCCCCATCTTCTCGAAGCGCGCCTGGAGAATCTCGAATTCGCTCCACGTAGGAACTTCTTCCCAGTCCACAATCGCGATCTGCGGCTTTGGTGCCGAGCCGCCCCAGTCGCGGTAGCTCTGTAACAGCGCTTCGAGCAGCTTGGTGCTCAACGAATACCGGTGCACTTCGTATTTCCTGGCGAACGGTCCCATCATTGGTAGTTCGTTGAAGATTTCCGCGAGCGTTTCCGCGTAGCCTGCGCCGGCGGGCGATTCTCCGTTGTATTCGGCAAATTTCAGAGAATCGGGAAGCAAGAAAGCATCGAGGCGCGACGCGGTGCTGGCAGGTCCAAAGCCGACGGGAATGCGCGCCAGACGCTCTTCCTCTTCGCGTAAATGTAGCTGGTCAAAAATGTGTCTATTTTCCATGGCGGCAACCACGACTCGTTCGCCAAGCTCGGCAATGGTTTCCGCCACGCTGCACACGCGGGCTTCGTCTTCCGGAGAGAGGAAAAACGGCCGCAGGAAAGGGCAGTGAACGCGATCACCGAAAGTCAGGTTAGCTCTGCGCATGCGGCGGAATAAATCCTCCGGAAGCCCTGGCATGCGAAGAAGCATCGGCTTCAAGATTTCGTTCCACTCCTCTGCGGGAGAAGGGGGCACGATCGAAGGTGTGGGAGCGGTCGTCACGCCTAAGACCCTTGCGCAGAGCCCAAAGCGGGGGCCGCAACTGGCTTTTGAGTCGTGGCGGCGGTCTTAGGTGCGCCCGTAAATCCCCCGGCGGCGCCAATACCCAACATTTCCTCCCACCGCGGCCAGGGAGAATACGCTTGTCCGTGAAGCGCGCGGTCAATCACCAAGCGCGCCATCTTTTCCACTACCAGCTCGAAATAGAATTCCGTGATGCGGTCACGTTCGAAATCCGGGGCGGGATTCAGAAAATCGATGGCATAAGGCACGCCGTCTTTGATGGCAAATTCAATGGTGTTCATTTCGTAGCCGAGTGCCTGATTGATGGTCTGCGCGTCCTTGACAATGCGCACGCCCAGCTCGGAAGTTAAGTAAGTGTGGTCAACCAGATATTTCCGGTCCTTTGGATCGTAATGAACGGGAATGATGTCGGTCTTGCCAAACGTGAAGCAGCGCACGTACTGCGTGAAATCAACGAACTCCTGCAGCGTCATGCAATGGGGGGAAGTCTGGTCGTATGCCGCCAGTAGCTCTCGCTTGTCATTGACTTTGTAGACGTGCTTCCAGCCTCCACCGGAAAAGGGTTTAAGAATCGCAGGCCGTCCGACATAATCCAGCATCGTGTCCCAATCCATCGGATATTCCAGGTTGTGGAGAGATTCCGAAGTGATATCCACATCGCCGGGATAACCCTTTTGCGGGAGCAGAATAGTTTTGGGAATTGCGATCCCCAGCTTTGCCGCGACGGAGTAATTGAAGTATTTGTCGTCGGCGGTCCACCAGAAGGGATTGTTGATGACGTAAGTCCCTTGCAGGACGGCATGCTTCAAAAAACCGCGGTAATACTCCACTTCGTGCGAGATGCGGTCGACAATGACGCTGTACTTTGCTGATTCGCCCATGCGAGTGCCGCCCAGCTTCACGAATTCCGCGGCCACTCCGTCTTTTTTGCCGAGTTCATTCACACGCACGATAAACGCCGGAGGAAAGCTGTATTCCCGTCCGCAAAGAAGGCCGACCTTTTTCATTTGCTTGCTCCTGTCAGGAACCTGTGGGACTGCCTCGCGTTTTGCTCGCCTTAATTTACCGCGTGCGCCGATGAAGTGCGCGGCTCCGTCACGCCGCCCCGGGTCTCGGCCACTAAATGGCGCACGACGGCTTTCAAGTCGCCCGTCTCTCGATAAACTCTTAGTTGCCGGTCGGCGCTTGTTCCTTCTCTCAAGATGGTGTGGATGTATTCGACGGCGCTGCGGCTTCCCAGGTCGTCCACCACATCGTCTACCAGTTCCAGCAATTCGGGAATGAGCCGCCGCATATCCACTTCGGCTTCTTTGCCGAAGTCAATCAGCTTGCCATCGATGCCATAGCGCGCCGCGCGCCACTTGTTTTCTTCGATGAGCGCACGCCGATACAGCCGCCAGCTTTGGTTGTACGTGTACAGGCGGTGCAACTTCACGATGATGGCTTGCGCCAGTGCGGCAATCGCCACGGCTTCTTCGACTTTGGTGCAGACGTCGAACATCCGGAATTCGAGCGTGCCGAATGTTGGGTGCGGGCGAACATCCCACCAGATTTTCTTGCCATTGTCGATCGAGTGCAGCTTCACCAGCAGGTTCACGAAGTTCTCGTAAGCGCTCCACGATTCGAACTGTTCCGGCACCCCAGTTCGCGGAAAGCGGCGGAACACCGTGGTACGAAAGGATTTGAGCCCCGTGTTTCTGCCCATCCAGAAGGGTGAGCTGGTCGAGAGCGCCAGCAGGTGCGGCAGAAAATAGCGGACGCCGTTCATCAGGTCGATGGTGGTCTGCCGGTCCGGCATGGCCACGTGCACGTGCATGCCAAAGATCAGCAACGATCTCGCCAGCTGCCCCATTTCCTCGACAATGTGTTCGTAGCGCTCTCCGGGCGAAATGACCTGGTCGATCCAGCTGGAAAAAGGATGGGTTCCTGCGGCGGCGACCTGCAAGCCCGCCCTTTCTGCCGCCGCTACCAGTTCACCCCGGGTGCGGTGCATCTCGATGCGCAAGTCGCTGACGCTATCGCAAATCCGTGTCCCCGTTTCCACGATGGATTGGTGCAGCTCCGGCTTGACCTGCTCAGCAATGTCCGCTGAAGACTGGGAGATAAGCTCGCTCACGTGCGAGCGCAACTCGCAGGTAGCAGGGTCAATGATCTGAAATTCTTCTTCGACGCCGATGGTGAAGCGGTGAGCCATCGAGCTGGCCCTCCGTGCGGAACGTGATTTCTTCTGGGGACTTTGCGCTTCGTATCATACTCCGCCCCCCCCAAGATTTGCACGCACACGGAACCAGCTCTGGTTGATCCTCGGTGAATGGTCTCTGAACAAGCGGATCCAAGCCGGGCGTGACGGTCCGAGAGCAGGCTGCTTGGCGTCATAAATGATGTCAGGCGTGGCGAACGGATTCCATCGGGTCTGTACATACCCACGGACGTGCGGCGGAATATGCTGTAAGCACGGTCATCAGGCCCATGGCCAGGGCAACCGCCGAGAACACCCCCCATTCGACCGGGCGAATTCCGTATAGCAGAGACCGAACGAGAGCGTTGGCGATGGCTCCGCCGAGGATCCCCAAAGAGACTCCCGTGGCCGTGACCACACTCGTTTGTCGCAAAATCATGTTCCACAGATCGCGAGGGCTTGCGCCGAGAGCCGCTCGGATGCCCAGCTCTTTTTTTCGCTCGCAGACGGAATAGTAGACCGCGCCGTAGAGGCCCACGGTTGCCAGCAGGAACGCCAAGCCACCGAACCCGGCGATGCAGAACAGGGTGATCCTGGGCACAAAAAGCGCGAAGTCGAGCCAGTCGTCTATCGTCAAAGTCATGAAGAAAAGACCAGGAGTGCTCTTCTGCAGAGCTTCTGATAAAGGAGTTAACCACTGGCGAGGAGCCCCTTTCGTCCGCGCCAGCAGATAAAGCACACCTTGGTAGTGCTGGTTCAAATCGAAATACATGAACGGGCGCGCGGGCTCGTCAATGTCCACGTACTTGCCATCGGCGACGACACCCACGACGGTCGCGACACGGTGGCCGTTTTCGATTTGCACCGTCTTGCCAATCGGATTCTGTCCCCGCCAATACTTTTCGGCCATCCATTGATTCACGATGATGACTTCCGGCGTTTTCGGCGCATCGGTCGACGTAAACACGCGTCCCATTAACAGCGGGATTCCCAGCGTGGAAAAATAATCTTCGTCAACCACGACGAATGCGACGCTTTCTCCGGCTGCACCGGGTGTCGATGAATCCGCTACGTGAATCTGTTCCACGCTGCCTTCGTTCTGGCTGACCGGGATATCGCCGGCCAGCGAGACGGACTCGACTCCGTACGTTTGCGAGGCCGCTTCGCGAATTTTAGTGTAAAGCTTTCCTATCTGCTCATCGGGAGTTCCGTGGAATTGCAAGTCGGCGGTCAAAATGGCGATGTTCCGAGTGGTGAATCCCAGGTTGACCTGACGGAGATTATGCAGGCTTTGAAAGCAAAGCCCGACGCCAATAAACACCAGAGTACAAACCGCGACTTGCGCGGCCACCAAGGAGGTTCTGATTCTGCCTTTGCGTGTGCCGCCCACCGCAATTTCTTCGCTAAGCGCACCAGCCAGGTTGGGCGTCGAAGCGTAAAGACCTGGCACCACGCCGGTGGCCAGGCCGAGAAGAAAAACCAGCGTCACCGTGGCGGTCATGACCGTCATGTCCGGGCGGAAATCAATCGTCAGGGGAATGGCGCCCAGGCCCGGGATGTAGGGCTTGAATTGCAGTAATTGCCGGAGTCCGAGAAATGCAAGGAGAAAACCGAGGACTCCGCCAGCTCCTGCGATGAGCGTGCTGTCAACGACAGTTTCCGAAACCAACTGCTTGCGGGTAGCCCCCAGCGCCGCGCGCACTAGAATTTCGTGGCGCCGCGTGGTGGCCAGCGCCAAAAGAAGATTAGCAACGTTCGAGCACGCCGCGAAGAGGACCAAACCGGCTATCGCGAAAATGATTGCCGAGATGATCCTTGCCGAGGACACGGAATCCTCCGGCAACATCCGGGTTTCCGTTACGCGGACGATGCGGTCCTTATTCGTTGCCGGATAGGTGGCGGCGAGCTGCTTAGACATCGTTTGAAGTTTCGCCAGCGCTTGTTCGCGCGTCTCGCCAGGCTTTAGTCGCCCCACCATACGGAGGGGGCGAACGGTGCGGTCCGTTCTCCACGCCAGTCCTTGGTGACTTTTCGTTACATCCGTAGACAACGGATACCACACGTCCGGCAGGTCGCTGAAAATCGTCCCTACAAATGTTTCTGGCATCACACCGATCACCGTAAGCGGAACGTTGTCTACGCTGACCGTCTTTCCCACGATGCTGGGGTCCGCTCCGAGCCATCTCCAATAGGAATAGCTCAAGACCGCGAGGGCCGATGGCTTGTCGTCATCCCCTCGTGCAAACCCGCGCCCGAGCAAGGGTTGCGCACCCAGAACCGAAAAGTAGGTATCCGACACCGCATTCGTCAGCCCGGATTTCGTGCGATGGTCGTAAACGATGGGCTGCATCGCGATGGAATAGGGGAATGCCATCAGCCCCGAGAAGAGTTCATGGTGATCTCGATAGAACGCGTAGTCGTCGTAGCAAAGGCCGCCGAATTCCTCGGTCGGTGTCGAGCTGTAAACGGTCATCAGGCGGTCCGGCTCCAGGACCGCGGGAGGGCGTAGCAACAACGCGTTGAAAACACTAAACGCGATTGTGGCCGCGGCAATTGCAAGAGCCATGGAAGAGACGGCAATCGACGTCAGCTTCCAATGTTTTTTAAGCATGCGCAGGGAAAACCGGATGCTGGACCAAAGCGCCATGTTCCCTCCCGTCAGCTAAGTCTTTGCAGGTTGGTACCCAAATCTACCACCGTTTCGATTCTGGAGTGTGGCGGCAGGATGCTCACAAACAGCCGGCGCCCAGCCTGCTCATGCTGAAGTTCGTAGTCAAATTGGCACTGGACTGCACCCGGTGGGACTTGCCAGACTCTTGGCCATGCAAATCAAGCCTTTTCGCATCGAACAGTACTTCGGGAAATACGAATTCAGCGCCAAGTATTTGCTGTCGAGTTCCGACGCAGAGTCTCGCACCATTGAGGAACTGCTCGAACTGGAATCGGGCGCTCATGAATCTCTTTTGAAGCAAAGGTGCGGCTATACGGAATCACCTGGAGCGCCTTATCTTTGCGAGGCCATTGCCGGAATCTATCAGGGAATCAAATCGGAAGATATTCTCGTCTTGGCTGCGGCGGAAGAGGCTATTTTTGTTTTTTATCACGCACTAGCGGGGCCCGGGGACCATATCATCGTCGAGACGCCGTGTTACGAAAGCGCTCTGGAAGTCGCGCGCAGCACGGGAGCACAAGTCAGCGAGTGGCGCCGGTGTTGGGAAAATGCCTGGTCGCACGATTTGACAGCGCTCGAAAAACTGCTCCAGCCAAATACGAAAATCATTTACGTCAACACGCCGCACAACCCAACGGGTCTTCTGATGGGTAGGGAGGTCTTCCAGCAAGTGATGAAACTTGCCTCAGGCCGCGGAATATTCGTCTTTTGCGACGAAGTTTATCGCGAACTCGAGCACGATCCTGCAAACCGCCTGCCTTCGGCGTGCGAAACCTATGAACGCGCCGTCAGCCTTGGCTCCATGAGCAAGACTTACGGCTTGCCCGGCCTTCGTCTCGGGTGGCTTGTTTCCAAAGACGCAGAGATTCTCAATCGCTGCCTCGAACTCAAGTACTACACCACCATTTGCAGCAGCGCCCCGAGCGAGTTCCTGTCCGCGCTGGCCTTGCGTCATCGCGAAGTCTTGGCCAAGCGCAATCGCGACATCGTCCTGCGCAACCTGCCTCTGCTCGATGCATTCATTCGAAGGCGCTCAGAGCTCTTCGAATGGGTCCGTCCCAATGCCAGTCCCATCGGCTTCGTTCATTACAAACCGCAGCGCGACGTGCAATGTTTTTGTGAGGACGTTGTGAAAAATGCGGGAGTTTTACTCTTGCCCGGAACCGTATACGATCAGCCGCAACACATTCGCTTCGGCTACGGCCGCAAAAATATGCCGGAGTCGCTAGCCCAGCTCAGCTCCTATCTCGATTCTCATTTTTGATTTTCTTAGCCTGACGCGGCGGGCGATGATTTGCGGGCAATTCAAGGCGGGGCAAAAACAAAAAGCGGGACGGAAAAACCAATCCGTCCCACCGGAAACGTTCTCCTCTGCGAGCCCTACTTCTGACCTCTAGTTTCTAACTTCCACCTTCTACTAGGCCGCTCCGATGGCCCGCCGCTGCTGGAAGCATTCCCTGCAAAAAACCGGCCGCCCTTGCGTTGGCCTAAAGGGAACCGTCGTTTCCTTCCCGCATTGCGAGCAATTGGTCTTGGTTTCCGTCCGTGCCGGAGCGGAATGTCCGCCTACGCCCTCGGCCCGTTTTGCCTTGCAGGATTTGCAGCGCTTCGGTTCGTTCTTAAATCCCTTGTCGGCAAAAAACATCTGTTCGCCGGCAGTGAACACGAATTCTGCACCGCATTCCGAACACTTCAACACCTTGTCATGGTATTCCATGAGGCGCTCTCCCCTGGTTCCCGTTGGGACAGAGGTTTGGCATGACTTTGCACCTGAGAGCCAAGATGCTTGAGGAGACCAGTATCCGGGGACGCCGGGCGCGGATCCCTTGGGCCTGCGGGTACGAAGCTGCGAAAAAACACCAAACGTTCTGCCTAACGGGGCCTGAATCTCGGAAGAGTTGCGCCTTCGGCTGCGACGGATAAGGGAAGGGCGGCCCTCCCTGAAGGACCGCCCAAGGGATTACTCCGATTCCCGCCGCTGCTTCTTGCGCAGTCGCTTCCGCGAAAGCGCTTCTTTGGCCCGACGCTTTTCGCCGGGCTTCATGTAGAAACTATGCTTCTTGATCTCCTTGATGATGTCTTCCTGTTGCACTTTGCGTTTGAAACGTCGCAGTGCATTTTCCAGAGATTCATTCTCCTGGATGATGACTTCTGCCACTTATGAATTCACCCCCAATCCGGTTCGGATTGGAAAATTGCGGAGCCTCTTTTTCAGGCTATGTTTCTCCTAAGCCTCGGGCACCGCCCCTGTTCTCAATTATCGCATGAATTGGCCGCTTTGCCGCGCACCCTGAAAGTCGATGGCTTCTTCTAAATCAATTTACAGGCTTCCGTCAAGGAATCTTTGCAGAATTCAAGCAGTCTTGTAGGTACTAAGACCCTCTGATAACCACGCTATAAATATAGTAACGACAATATTACAGTTGGCCCGCAACTCCTGCGCTACCTCCAAAGAACCGAACGGAGGGGAGAATACCGCGGAGCAACTCTCTTAGTTGAAATTTCCATCGCCAAAGCCCTGTCAAAAATGACAGGAGACACTTCTCGACACGTAGTTACCATCCTTTCTCAGGCAAGAGACTCAACGGGGTGTCAGATGTCCGATCTCTTGAGGAATGACCGTTTGCTCGGGAGGGGTGTAATGAGATGGCAACTTAGTTTGGGATTGCTTCTAGTTGGTTGTGCGGCGTTCTTGCTTTGCGCCAACACTGCCTCGGGTCAGGCAGTGTACGGCAGCATTGTTGGCACCGTGAGCGACCCGCAAGGAAACGCGGTCGCGGGCGCCAAGGTTACAGTGACGAGTCTGGCAAAAGGCACCGCTGAAGAGGCGACAACCAATGAAACCGGCGCTTACACGGTAATTCACTTAATTCCCGATTCCTATAAGATTCACATCGAAGCTGCCGGATTCAAAGCTTACGACGTCCCAAGCGTGCTGGTACAGGTTGATGCTGCCGCTCGCGTCGATGCCCAATTGCAAGTTGGTGACGTAAAGCAGTCCGTGGAAGTCTCGGGCGAGGTGCCCCAACTGCAAACGGAAAAGTCTGACGTTTCGACGACTTTCCAGGCGCAAACGATTGAGAGCCTGCCCATTTATAACCGCAACTTCACAACCTTTCAGCTTCTGTCGCCAGGAAACCAGCGCATGAATGGCTGGAATCACGCGGCCAGTGAGAATCCGCAGGGTTCGCAACAGATCATGACTCAAGGTCAGCATTTCGCGGGTACGGGTTTCGAATTAGACGGTACCGATAACCAAGACCCCATTCTAGGCATTATCGTCATTAACCCAAACTTGGAAGCCATCAACGAGGTCAAAGTAACCTCTCAGGACTACGACGCTGAATTTGGCAAAGCGATTGGCGTCATTATGACGACGCAAACAAAATCCGGCACTAATGAATGGCACGGGTCGGCCTTTGACTTCCAGCGCTCGAATGCAAATTTCGCGCGCAACCCTTTCACGCAGTCCCCTTCCAGCGGCGGAGTCCCTAGTGGGAATTGGAACCAATTCGGAGGGACGCTCGGGGGACCGATTCGCAAGGATAAGATCTTCGCTTTTGGGGATTATCAAGGCCAGCGCAGCCACATTGGCGGTTCGGGTCAGGAGCGGATACCGACCCCGACAGAATTGACTGGAGACTTCAGCGACTTGGCCGCAACAGCGAAAATCTATGATCCGTATCAAACGACGGACGCAACTCACCAGACCGTAGTTCTGGTTGGCGGCAACCCCGTTTTTCTGCCCCTTGCCCAACGTACGCAGTTTCCGAATAACATGATCCCTGCCTCGCGTCTTACCTGTGCGGCAGGGGCAGCGGCCAATGATCCCTGTCATTCTGCTTTGGCAGCCGGAGCCCTACTTAAGGATGTCAATGCGGTTGGTGCGGCAACGACAACTACGAATCCAAACTTTTTTGGCTCGGGTAACAACGTACTCGATTCGAATGGTTTCGATGGGCGCGGGGACTATGTAGCCACGTCAAAGATGCAAGTGTTCGGACGTTATAGCCTGCAACAATTCACACGTTCTGGACCGGGGCTGTTTGGCACGCTCGCAGGTGGCAGAGCCATTCCTTCGGATCCATCGGTGGGCGACTTTGCGGGCACTTCGAGCGTGCGAAACCAGAGCCTGGCTAGCGGATTCAACTATACATTGAGCTCGACCCTGCTCACGGATTTTCGGTTCGGTTACTTCCGGTATCGTGTGCACGTAACGCAAGGTGGATTCGGAACCACGCCTGCGCAAGATGCCGGGGCTATCGGCCTGAACCTGAGCGACAAAACGTATACTTCAGGGATGCCTTACTTTGCCAGTTTTTACCCTAACAACACGCTGTTTGCGTTCGGATATGCGCTCGGAGCGCAATCCGAGGGGCATTGCAACTGTCCACTGACCGAGCAAGAGTATCAGTATCAATTTGTGAATAACTGGACAAAAATCAAGGGGAATCACCAGATCAAATTCGGTGCCGACGTGCGTCGCGCCCATAACCTGCGCGTGCCGAGCGATGCCCACCGTGCGGGTGAACTCCAATTCACAAACGACGTTACCGAGGGGCCTGGCGGCGTTGGCGGAATAGGCTTCGCCGGATTTTTGCTCGGGACCGTCAGTAAGTTCAACCGCTATGTAAGCAACTCGACCACCGCCACGGAGACTCAGCCACGCATCTTCTTTTATGGTCAGGATACCTGGCATCTGAATCCGAAACTCTCGGTGAACCTCGGGCTTCGATGGGAAATCTATGTTCCGGAGTCCGCGGCTGGCAAGGACCTGGGAGGTTGGATCGACCTGGGAACCGGTGAAGTCCGCGTAGCGGGTGAGAACGGAGTCGACCTGAAGGGAAACACAAGTACCAGCTACAAGCACTTTGCTCCCCGCCTTGGTGTCGCTTATCAAGTGAACCCCAAGACCGTGGTTCGCATGGGTTACGGTAGGAGTTATGACATCGGTGTGTTTGGCTCTATCTTCGGCCACTTCATAACACAAAACCTTCCCGTCCTGGGCAATCAATCCTTAAACACGGCGCCGGGCGGGATCGCATTTACACTTGCGCAGGGGCCCCCGGCCTTTAATCCCGCAACTGCGCTCGGCGGGACACTCGCAACCAGCAACTGCAACCCCATAACAGACCCGTCGGGAGTGGTCGGAGGCGTCTTTACTCCCGACAAAGCACAGTGCGTTGGCGCCAGCGGGAGAGCACTGCAACCGGATGGCGTGGGTGGGAACGCTCGGCCCTTCAATAATCGCATCCCGACCGTGGATGCTTGGAATGCGACAATCCAGAGGCAGCTCACTCCAACCATAACGGCGACGGCTGCGTATGTCGGCAACAAGGGCACGCACACGTTCATTGGCGATAACCCGGCTTATAACCCTAATAGCCAGACGGTGGTTGGCTACGTTCCCGGATGCGGGTATCGGGCAGGTTCTTTTACTCAACCCGACCCGGTGACATGCGGGGCCTCCGGGCAGCCTCAGAACAATCGCAAGCCCTTCTACCTAAAGTACGGCTGGACCCAGGGCCTCAACTACGCAGGCAATGACGCAGATAGCAAATACAACGCCTTGCAGACCACTGTGGAGAAACGCTTTTCGAACGGGCTTTCTCTACAGTCAAGCTATACCTTCCAGCACGCCGACAACTACGACAACAACGGCTACTTCAACATCGACAAGAAAATCGGCTACGGCCCGAGCAACGACTATCGCAACCACGTCTTCATTCTGACCGAGGTCTATCAACTCCCATTCGGCAAAGGGAAAAAGTGGGTTTCCGATGCTGGCCGTCTTGAGGATCTGCTGGTCGGCGGCTGGTCGCTTAATAGTTCCACCAACTTCTCAAGCGGGCTGCCGTTTAACTATGGCCTCAACAGTTGCAACGCCGAAATCGACAATGGACCTTGCCGGCCGAGCGTATCTGGGGCGGTTAAAGCCGGGACCCGGTCGGGGTCTCCCACCGCTGGGGGATACTGGTTCCAGACAACCAGCACAGCCTTGGAGCCGGCTGCGACAGGCAATGTTCCCGGAGGCGTTTGCTTCGGGGGCGCCCCGCTGACCGGTGGTCCCTGGGTGCAGCCTGGTTGTAACTCTTTTGGAAACGTGGGGCGCAATTCTGGCCGCGGCCCGAAGCTTTTCAATACGGATTTGTCCCTATTCAAGGACTTCAGCGTCACAGAGAAGTTCAAGGCACAATTTCAGTTCCAAGCCTTCAACGTATTCAATCACGTCAATCTCGACCTTCCCAACGGATGTGTCGATTGCGGCAGCGGCGGCAGCATCACAAATATTGCGTATGGCTCGCAGATGCGCGCCTTGCAGTTTGGGTTGAAGCTCTCTTTCTAAGAAGCGGAACGAAAGACCCTGCCGAGCCATCCGTGGATCTGAACCCGCAGACCTACGGCTTACTCGCCAACTACGCTTGCGGGGCAGCCGCCTTCATCCAGCTCTTGCAGCCTTCTGGAAGCTTCTGCATGGTTCTTTGCTGACAAGACCAGAAGCAAGACCCGCGCTTGCCGCCAGTCCGCGAGGACGGCCCTTTATCGATTCTTCTTCATTTCAGCAAAGATCTTAATGATTCTGGGGTCTTTGGGCCGGCATGCCACGCTCTGAAGAAGGGCTCAGCAGTGCTGCGCCCCGGGGAAAACGAGCGGGCCCCTCGTGCCTCAAGGTAAACAGGATGCAGGCAGGAGGCGGGTGCTGTCTAAGCTCTCAAATTAGGACAGCACCAAGGGGCGCATTCCTGTTCCAAGTTTCGTTTCTCCTGTTAGAATGGCCGCGCTTCTCACATCCGCGTTCCGGGAGCCGGCACATGTCCGACACATCCATGAAGGACGCTATCGCCGTACTTCTTGCCGGAGGCCAGGGAGAACGCCTCTGGCCGCTAACGCGCGACCGCGCCAAGCCTGCGGTGCCCTTCGGCGCGCTGTACCGCATCATTGACATCACGCTTTCCAATTGCATCAACTCCGACCTGCGCCGCGTTTTCATTCTCACGCAATACAAGGCTCTCAGCCTGAACCGCCATGTTCGCGCGGCCTGGTCGCCGCTCGCCGGCCTCGGCGAATACATCGAAGTGATTCCGCCCCAGATGCGCGTTTCGCAATCCTGGTATCAGGGCACCGCCGACGCGGTCTATCAAAATATCTATTCCATCGGCAGCGAGCGCTCCAAGTTTGTCTTCATTCTTTCCGGCGACCACATCTACAAAATGAACTACGCCAAGATGCTCCAGCAGCACACCGATTCCGGCGCGGACGTCACGGTCGCGACCATTCAGATTCCTGTTGCGCAAGCAGCGCGCCAGTTTGGCGTCATCGAAGTGGACAAGCAATGGCGCATTGTCGGCTTCGAGGAAAAGCCCGCAGCTCCCAAGGAATCGCCGCACCACGCGGGTCACTGCAATGCTTCGATGGGAATCTACGTTTTCAATACCCAGCTGATGATTCCAATGCTTCTTGCGGATTCCGAAGCTCCCAAGTCCAGCCACGATTTCGGGAAAGATATTCTGCCGCGCATCATTTCGAAGCACCGCGTGTTTGCCTACAACTTTGTGGACGAAAACGCCAAGGACGCCCTTTACTGGCGCGACGTCGGCACGCTGGACGCGTATTACGAAGCCAACATAGACCTGGTCAGCGTGTCACCGGTTTTCAACTTGTATGACAAGGAATGGCCGCTGCGCACGTGGCAGCACCAGTATCCGCCGGCGAAATTTGTTTTCGCGGATCCTGAACGCATGGGTGTGGCGATGGATTCCATTGTCGCCGGGGGCTCGGTGATTTCCGGCGGTCGTGTGCACAAATCAGTGATTGGCTACGATGTACGGGTGAACAGCTATTGCGAGGTGGCGGACTCCATTATCTACAATCACGTGAGCGTTGGCCGACACTCGCGGATTCGACGCGCCATTATTGACCGGCACGTCAGCCTTCCCGAGCATACGGAAATTGGTTACGACACGGAAGCGGACCGCCGGCGGTACCACGTTACAGATTCCGGCATAGTCATCGTCGTGCGCCAGGAATCGCTGATCGAAGAACCCGAATCGGCTTGAGATTTATTGCCGACTGGAGCCCCTCCAGACCTATTTGCCGCAGGGACAGGGAACGGTGTCGGCGGGATTCTTCTGGGTCCTGGCCTGCCGGCAAAAACGAGACAGTGCTTTCGCCACCTACTGCAAAACCTCAAATCAGTGAGCCACTCCGGTCACCAGGGCGGGCAGGTCCAATTCGACGATCAGCGCATGGAGTTCTTCGCGTTCCTTCAGCGACACAAGAACCGCAAGCGCGTTTCCGTAAGCGGTGATGGCTCCCGTAAGGCGGTGAAAATCTGAGGAGCCTTTCGCGGTCAGTTTCCTTTCGATGTGGGCATCGGCGGAAAGTTCCAGAACTCCTTCTATCGCCAAATTCGCAAGGCCTGAGATTGCTTTCATTACCGGCAGGCCTCCTTCCTTTTTACATTAATAAAGGTACTCGCGGGCAGAGCGTTCGCATAAAGGGAATGCCTGTATTTGCGCAGCAACGATAACCTAATGTCAGTTGCGGGGTTTACCCGCCCGCCTGCTCCGGGCGTCAAGGCGGAGGCACCGTGCCGAAGCTCCGTGCTTCAGAGCAACCTTCCTATATTCTAGTGACGTGACCGGGCTGCTCGTTTCGCCTAGAACCTAATTTCCCACCCAGAGAGGCAGGGCAGAACCAGCACATTCTTCGAGCAACTCCTGGTCGTAGGTGGAAAATGCATTTGCCCGCTCGCTTTCCACGTCGATGGTTCCAATCACCGCTCTGCTTTGCGGATGCACGATGGCGACAATGATTTCCGAGAGCGTATTTGCGAACGCGGTCAAATAACGCGGGTCGGCTCGCACATCGCCAACGACAATGGTTGTTTTCTCGCGGATGGCTGAACCTGTGAGCCCCTTGGTGATCGGGAACGTTGGGTAATCCGGCGCTCCGGGCCCGCTGTTGCCGGGATAAGCTCCGCTCAACGCGCTACTGTAAGCAATAATGGACACTAGCTTGCTGCCAACATCGTAGACCCCGGTCCAGCGGTAATTCCCCAAGCTTCGCACCGTTTCGGCAAGCTGCTTGGCGCGCACGGCGCGGTCGCTGTCTTGCACAACCATCGCGCGAATGCGTCTGGAGCACCTCTTCAGCACCGCTTGCGGACTTCGCTCTGCTATTCATGGTGCACTTCTCATACCTCTTGGCCCTTCAAAGCACCACTTCTGACCGAGTAACAACTTAACGGGAGCCCGAGCGCAGCAGGCTCAGGACCATGGCGATCTGCCCAGAATGATAAATGGTGTGCTGCACGATGCCGGGGAGGAGCGTCTGGTAAGGGTAGTTGCGCCCCGGAACCTGCTTGCTCAGTTCTGCGTCGGGAAAATTCCTTATCCGCTCTTCGAGTCCGTCGCGGCTTTGGTTCCAGCGCGCTACGAGTTCGTTCCAGGGAATCGGAGGCTCGGCCCATTCTTTTTCTGCCTCCCAACGCGGTAGTGGAGTGCTGTCGGAGGTTTTGCGGACTCTTTCATTCCAAAGGAGCAGATGCTGAAGCAATGCTGAAATGGAATGCCCGCCGGGAATCGGAGGCGTGACGGCCTCTGCCGGCGAGGTCTTGAGGATCAGTTCCGCAAGGGTAGGTCCATACCAGGCGCCTTTAATGGTCACGGCGCGGTAAGAATCGGCGATTTGCCGGGTTTGGGTCATGTTTTGGCATCCTTTGCGTTTCTACTTTGAACGGCTGACCAGTATAAAGCCAAGTAGAACGCTGAAAGCAAAAAGCAGAAAAGAGAAAGAGGGGCGGCGGGCTAGATGGCTTTGAGGCCGACCTCGCCATCCTGTTTGGAGCCGGGTTTGCCGATCCAAACCACGCTGCAGCGGATGGCATTTAGTTCGTCGTCGCCAGGGATGACCTCGACAAGTTGCCCGGGCCGGAGCCGCGGGCCTCCCCGCAGGCGAAACCCCTCGGGAGACCGATCCACGATGAGGCAGGGAACACGTTGTGGCTGCGAACCGAGATTGACGACGACGCTGGCTCCTTTTCTCAAGGCAATGCGTTTGGAGCGGCGGCCTTCTCGCCCTAGGAAGTTGGGCACGGTCTTGTCCTCGACGGGTTTTTCACAATACACCCATTATGGGTGAAGTGCCATAACGGGAATGCATCGGGTGAATACCTGCGATGCGCGGAGTAAATAGAAACCGGCAGAAGCGTCGCGAACGTACAGCGAGACCAGAAAATGGAGAATGGAAAACTGAGAAACGACTGCATTCCAATACGCAGGCCGATCTCACTGGCAGGACCAAGAGGCCATGGAAAGGTGCGAGGCGGCAAATTGCAGAGACCTGGAGGGATGGGGTCGCTGCGCATTTCTGTGGTCTGTCGGAAGCTCTTGTAGATCCTGTTACAATCATTGGTTCTGATTTCGCTCAGGAGATGCGCTGAAACATGTCCGCAAAGATCACGAAAGTTTATGCACGACAGGTACTGGATTCGCGGGGGAATCCTACCGTGGAGGCTGATGTTTACATTGGAGCGGACGTGCTGGGGCGGGCGGCGGTTCCTTCAGGGGCTTCAACAGGCGAGCATGAGGCTCTCGAGCTGCGCGACGGAGACAAGTCGAAATACCTTGGCAAAGGCGTGCTAAAGGCGGTTAGGAATGTGAACGGCGAGATCGCCAAGGCGGTTGTGGGGCTTGACGCCGCCGACCAGCGCTCGCTCGACAAGAAAATGATCGCGCTCGATGGTACGCCGACAAAGTCGCGGCTCGGCGCCAACGCGATTCTGGCGGTATCGATGGCGGCGGCTCGCGCGGCCGCGGCGGCGCAGGGCATTCCACTATACAAATACCTGGCGCTCTATTCGTCGGACACTTCGGCGAATCTGCTGCCGTGCCCAATGATGAACATTCTGAACGGCGGGGCCCACGCGGACAGCTCGGTAGACTTCCAGGAGTTTATGGTGATGCCGGTGGGCGCGCCGAACTTCTCGGAAGGGTTGCGATGGGGCGTGGAAGTGTTTCACGCGCTGAAGACAGCGTTGAATAAGCACGGCTATTCGACCGCTGTAGGCGATGAAGGCGGCTTTGCGCCAAGCTGCAAGTCGAACGAAGAGGCGATCCAGATTGTGCTGGAGGCCATTGCGGCGGCCGGCTATAAGCCTGGAGAGCAGGTGAGCATCGCGCTCGATCCGGCGTCGAGCGAATTCTTCGACCAGGCCAGCGGGAAGTACGTGTTCAAGAAGTCGGACAAATCCGCTCACGCGAGCAGCGAAATGGCCGCCTATTGGACGAAGTGGGCGGAAAGGTATCCCATTGTGTCCATTGAGGACGGCATGGCGGAAGACGATTGGGCCGGGTGGAAATCGTTGACGCAAGCGATCGGCACTAAATCGTCAACGAAGAAAATCCAATTGGTGGGCGACGACCTATTTGTCACGAATACGGAGCGCCTGACGCGCGGAATTAAAGAGGGGATTGCCAACGCAATTCTCATCAAGCTGAACCAAATCGGCAGCGTGACGGAGACGATTGACGCCATTGAGTTGGCGCGCAAGTCGGGATACCAGTCGATCATTTCACACCGTTCCGGGGAGACCGAAGACACGTTCATCGCAGATCTGGCCGTAGCTACGGCGGCAGGACAGATTAAAACTGGCTCGGCCAGCCGCACGGACCGCGTTGCGAAATACAATCAACTGCTCCGCATAGAGGAAGCGCTGGGTCCGGCGGCGCGATTTAGTGGGAACGCGGCCCTGGGCTAAGCTGACAGGGCCTGCACGCGAAATCCTCGCGGCATGTGCGCGAATGACGTGCTCGACCTGTGATCTTGCACTCGTGGCGCAGATTCGATCGTTGCCGTCCAAATTCGCCCAGTACCATTGACATAAGACGGGATTCTCTCTAGCATGCGGGACGGTCGCCCGCCTTCAATTCTAATCCGACGTCAATCGGGAGTTTTCTTCAGGAGTTCAAAATGGCCAAGGTCCTGCAGTGCAACGATCTCGTCCCTGGATGCAAGTTCGAAGCGCGCGGTATTTGCGACGAAGAAGTGATCGCCGATTTCGCAGACCACATCGCGACGGC
>Ga0126378_10000538_pt1 | contig 27707 bp, 15 predicted proteins | sample PanSoiMetPlot_23_FD_92587 | JGI IMG/M metagenome (GOLD analysis project Ga0126378, IMG submission 92587) | Tropical forest soil microbial communities from Panama - MetaG Plot_23 | ecosystem: Environmental > Terrestrial > Soil > Tropical forest > Bulk soil | place: Panama | collected 2016-02-17
CCGCTGGGACCGTGGGTCCTTGAAGAGCAGATGACGCGGCTCCGTAAAAAGATCAAGGTTCATCCTGATGCCGGCCTGCATGCGCTTCGGCACACATTTCTCACCGAAGCGGGGACCTACACGGATCCCTTTACCTTGCAGTATGTAGCGGGGCACGATAGCATAAAAACTACCATGCGGTACGTGCACCCTCAAGCCAATGCAGTCCACAAACTCTTTGTGAGCATGACGAAGGGCGACGGCATGGACAAACTTTCCCGCTCACTCAAGCCAACCAGGTCGAGAGTGGGTGCAAAAATGGGTGCAGTCGGAACATCGATTCCCAATGATATTTCTAAGCTATTGAGCCTAGGTCACTTACAGCATGCGGAAGTGGTGGAACTGGCAGACACACCATCTGCCTTACAGTCCCTGCATAAGTTCGCCAACTTCTTGCAATTGATTGACTTGCATTTCTTTTCAAGTATTTACCCCGAGCAGCAGAGTACCGGCAGTAGCCGCCAGCAAGCGGCCTATGCTATCAGCCGGTACAAAAACCGGTACACTGGCACAAGATGCTAGCATTAGTTCACTTCCGTTCGCACGACCACTCCGTCAATATATAGCCCGCGTTATATAGCCCGCGTTCACGGCTGATGCTTGAGCCGTCTGTGTGGGCTGTATCTAAGTTATGTCAATGTCGCTATGTCAATGTCCCGCGCTGTATCGGAGTTAGGTCAACGCCGAGGGCGTCGAAGGGCGCTTAAGCTACCTGTTGGAGTCACGGCCTAGGATGTAGGGCGAGTGCTAGCAAACTAAACGCTATTCTTCGTCAAACGGGAAAGTCTCACTCTTCGCCGGTTTTCCGATCTTGAGTAGTATTCGGCGAAGCGTAAAACGAAGCTCACGCGAGCCTCTCATCCGACGCGGCTTCCGCTCGCCCGAAGGAGAATTGCTGCATCCGCAGTGTCACCGCAGACCGACTACAAATTATTGCGCTTGGTGTCGCGGATCCACGATTTGCTGGGTGAGCGATATCCCAACCCATGAGCGATATCCCAACCCCATCTTGGCTGTGCGCTCTCTCAAGGCTTCAATGCCCTTTATGGGGAGCCTTAAACGTCTGTCCCCCGCGGGTGTCAAGCGGAGCGGCGCCGACCAGACGGACGAGTTCATGGATGCGCGGCGGAGAGGCTTGACAGCATTAGCGGGTCTGCGGGTCGCTGCCGTTATAATGCTCCCTTGCGCAACCGGCTAGTTGTAGAAAACCTTCGCCATCATCCAATCCGAACATTACTGAGCGTCCTCGCCATTGGCATCGAGGTTACGATGATCGTGACGTTGGTGGAATCAGCTATGGAACGCTGGATGAAGCCGCACAACGTGCTCGCGGAGTAGGCGCCGATATCTTGGTCCGGCCTCCTGGAGCTTCTGTAATCAGTCTAAGCACCTCTCCGATGAGCCAGGACTTCCTGCCGTTCTTCATGAAACAGCCCCACATGACATTTGCCACCGGGAGCATGATTCAGCCCCTTTCCCGCTTGGACACCCTTACATAGGACCCGCGTACGGATGCAGTGAACGAAAGAAGCGGTATTTGGAGCGTGCAGTTTGACCCATTCGTCGCGACGCAAAGGCTCTGGCGAAATGTGCATTTTTTTTGTCGAGATCAGCCCGGTAACGCAGAGGTACCGAAGGAATTAATGCTCTCGCCAGATTTGTGGAAGGTCGTTTCGAAACATTTGAAAAATTCTCGAACCAACATTTTGGCGATACCTTCCATGACGCGCTGGCCGACACCGGCAACCAGACCGCCCACGTTAGCCTCACCAGCGTATTCGATTACAGTATCGTTTTCCTGCCCGCCAACCCGGATCAAACCAGTGGCATTCATAAAGCCCGCAGTTCCCGTTCCAGAAACGGCCATCGTGTAGCACTGATTGGGAACTCGGTCGCTAATCTTAATCTGGCCTGTATAACGCCCCTTAATGGCCGCAATGCCTATTTCGATTACCACATCGAAACAATCGTCACCCGCGGCAATCATCTGCCTGCACCCCGGTGTACACTGGCGCAGCACCTCCGCGTCGTTAAGGGCTGCCCACACCTGCTCGGGCTTACCTTTTACTCTGTAGGTCCCTTTCAGGTTCATCGGCTTCTCTACCGGCTTGAAATCCGGACCCAGCGCCCGAATGAAAAGTTTGCAACATTCTCTAATGAACTAAATCTAATTGCGCCGCATTGATGCGAAGGTTAGACTGCAAATCGAAGATGTGTCAAGCGCAATTTCTGGTCCTTGCGAGAACGCGAGGTGCAGGCTGCCGCACTCCGCGCCACACCCTTTCGTCGTTTGCGATTCGAGCAGCACCGTGCGCCGCGCGGCACGAGAAATGCGAGCGCTGCGAAGGCAAAGGGCGCAGCTCTAATCGCATATGCTGTAGGAGACAAATATGGTGGATCAGTTCATCGATGTGTTCTGCCACGTCTTGCCAAAGCGCTACGAAGAGGCGCGCGGGCGACTGGGCAACCAAAGTCAGCTTGCCGAGCACACTCCCAGCTACGTGAACGTTGTGCAAGCGGACAAAGCTCCATTGAATTACCGGATGCTCACCGATCTCGAAGCTCGCTTTCGCATGATGGATGAATTTGAAAATTATCGCCAGGTGATCAGCGCATCCGGGCCACCGGTCGAGGTGGTTAGTGCTGACCATAGTGACGAGCTGGCGCGGTTGCTGAATGACGAGCTCGCAGAGCTTGCGGCCAAACACCCAAAATACTTTGTGGCTGCCGCAGCCTCGCTGCCTATGAATAAGCCCGATCGCGCCGCGCGGGAGCTGGAGCGCGTGATTCGGCAATTGGGATTGGCTGGAGTGCAAATCTATTCGAACGTCCTCGGCCAGGCACTAGATTTGCCAGAATTCCGCCCGATATTCCAACTGCTGTCGGAATATGATGTTCCCGTCCTGCTGCATCCCGCCCGCTCCCGCCGGCAAGCGGATTATCTTGCCGAAGATAAATCAAAGTACCTCATCTGGCAGGTATTGGGCTGGCCTTATGAAACTTCGGCGGCGGCAGCCCGCATAGTGTTCAGCGGAATTCTCGACGAGTATCCCAACCTGCGGATCATTATGCACCACAGTGGCGCTATGATTCCTTTCTTCGCCGCTCGCATCGAGGCGCTCTATAAGATGTTCGAACGAGTTTTCGCGGCGGAGATGGGAGGGCCTCTCAAAAAGCCCGTGCTTCAGTATTTCTCCTCCTTCTACGCCGACACCGCCACGGTGAGTACTGCTTCCATCGAATGCGCCTGCCAATTCTTTGGCACCGAGCACCTGCTGTTCGCGACGGATGTGCCCTTCGATGTCGAAGGCGGGAAGTGGTCAATTCGCCAGACCATGCAGGCAATTCAGGAGGCGCGGCTGAGTAGCGAGGACCGGTGCAAGATCTTTTTCCAGAACTTCGAAGCCATCTTTCGTGTGTCGGTGTGCCACCCAGCAGCCCAGATGTAAACCAGCACAGCCGGTGTTCTTTGTCCTGGTTTACTTGGTTGGGAGAAGTCTATGCGAAAAAGAAGCAGTGGGCGCGAAACATCTGAACAAAGAGCTCCTGGGGTAAAAACCTATACCATCTCAAGACTAGAGTCGAAGCAAGTGGAACCGCGGCTTCGTGCGAAAGTGGTGCACGCCGCCCGAATGACAGTGACGCTATACAGCTTTCGCGGCGGCAGCCGCTTCCCTCACCATGTGCATAGTCAGGAGCAGATAACATACGTTCTCGATGGCCAGCTCACGTTTGTTGTGGACGATCAATTTCACCGGCTGCGCGCCGGCGATCTGATCGTCATTCCTGCCGGGGTGCCGCACTCGGCGAAGGCAGGATCGGCTGGGGCGGAAGTCCTCAGTGTCGTCTCCCCACCACGGCGGGGCGCACGTCCGCTGACCATGCTTGAGCCCAATCACAGACAGAAACGATGAAGGAGATCCTGGCTGGAAAGTACGCGATGCGCGCGCAACTTACGGACTCAACACGACTGGTCCGTCGTGAGTGTGTCGCCTTTCATGTCCGGCGACGCCGCTCGAATGGCCTTAATGATGTTTTCATAGCCCGTACAGCGGCACAGGTTGCCGGAAATTGCTACCCGGATTTCATCCGCGCTAGGGGAGTGGTTCTCCTGCAGAAAGGCATATGCCGTCATCAGGAAGCCCGGGGTGCAGAAGCCACACTGAAGCGCATGGTGCTCCCAGAAAGCTTGCTGCAAGGGGTGAAGGCTGCCGTCTCTCGCGAGCGACTCCACGGTTGCGATCTCCGCTTGATCAGCCTGCACGGCGAACATCAGGCAAGAACGGATCGCAGCTCCGTTTACCAGAACCGTGCAGGCGCCGCAAACGCCGTGCTCGCAACCGATATGGGTGCCCGTGAGCCCGAGCTTTTCCCGGAGAAAATCAACCAAGGTCAGTCGAGTCTCAGCCATTTCTTCGTATTGCTTGCCGTTCACCTTTAGATGGATCCTGCGTTCATCCATGACACGCTTCCTTGTATTTAAGATTTTCGGATGCGCTCGGCAGCGACGCCCAAAGCCCGACGCACAATCACACCGGCAACTTTGCGCCGGTACTCTGCTGACGCATGAAGGTCAGAAGTGGGATCTAGCTCTTCCGGAATACTATTGGCCACTTCCGCGAAAATAGAATCTGATAAGCGTTCGCCCTGCAAACGCTGTTCCGCCGCGTGGGCGCGCACTGCACACGATCCAACTCCCGCTAGGGCAATGCCGCAGTTGGTGCAGATCCCGCTGTGATCGGCAGTCAGCCAAACTGCCGCGCCTACCAGGGCGAAATCTCCATGTCTTCGGCTGATTTCCAAAAAACTGAACCCAGCTCCCGACGGTAACGCAGGGACATGCACTTCAACCAGCAACTCTCGTGGCTCCAAGCACGTCGAGAAGTAGCTGGTAAAAAACTCAGTCGCGGGTATGCGCCGCTGCCCTCTCCGGCTCTGCGCCACTAAAGTTGCATCCATCACCAGCGCCAGGGCCGGCCATTCAGCCGCTGGATCGGCGTGCGCCAGACTGCCGCACACTGTTCCGCGGTTTCGTATTGCGGGGTGCCCAATGTGATGGCTGGCTTCGATCAACAGGGGATTATGGAGCTTCGCCAGCTCCGAAAACTCGATCGTCCGTTGCCTTGCGAGAGCCCCGATAACCAGGCTGTGATTGTCCTTTCTAACATGATCCAACGAGGAGACCCGATTGATGTCCACCAGGTGGCTAGGACGTGCTAATCGAAAATTCATCATAGGCACCAGACTCTGACCGCCGGCCAGCACTTTGGCATCGTCTCCGAGCTCGTCCAGCAAGGAAACTGCTTCGTCAACCGTACGCGGGTCATGGTACTGGAATGGTGCAGGTTTCATATCATTTCCCCTCAACATCGACCCGGTTCGCGGCTGGAGACGGGCATTTACCCTGCAACACCTCGACAATGGTCGTCGGGTGAATTGGCAGACGAGTAAATGTGGCGTCGAAGGGCGACAAGGCGTCGGAAATTGCGCACGCGATGGCGGCCGGAGAAGCGATAGTGCCACTCTCTCCCACACCTTTGCCGCCGGTAGGCGTGAACGGCGAGCGGGTGGTCAGGTGCTCGATCCGGATCACCGGTATCTCCAATGACCCGGGAATCAGGTAATCCATCAAGCTTGCCGTGAGGAGTTGGCCGTTGCTATCGTAGCGTACTTCTTCGAAGATTGCTGTACCAAGACCTTGCGCAATGCCGCCCCGAATTTGACCATCCACCACGGCCGGGTTTATCACCGTCCCGCAATCCTCCACGACGGCGTACTGCCGCAACAGGACCAGACCGGTCTCGTGATCTACCTCCACCACCACCACATGTGTGCCATAGGAAACGGCAGATCCCCCGACCGAGAAAGATCGGCTTACTATCAGATTGTCACTTGAGGTGTTATACAAGCCCGAATGGATGGCCCGCGTCAGCTCCTCAAGGGACAGGACAGAATCCAGTTTGCCTTTTACCCAAACCTTCCCCTGGCGAATTTCCAGGTCGGCCGGCGGAATTCGCAGTACTTGACCCGCTCCGCAAAGCAGCTTTTTCCGCATCTCGCGCGCAGCCAGTGCTAAAGCGCTTCCTCCGCTCACGAGACTTCGGCTTGCGAAAGTTCCCGTGCCGAAGGGGCACGTCTCAGTATCACCCAGGGAAATGATCACATCTTCAGACTTCACTCCAAGCTCGTCGGCCAGGATCTGGGCAAATGTAGTTTCCTGGCCTTGTCCCTGCGAAGGTGTACTTACATATGCGCGAACCGTCCCTCCGGGATCCATCCTTACAGTGGCGGAGTCGAAGCCAGGCACCTCTGCCATTCCTCTATGCCTGAATACCCTCTGCCCCATGCCGGTTGGCTCGATAAACGTGGCTAAGCCGATTCCCAGGTAGCGGCCTTCTACCCGAAGTTCAGTTTGTCTTTTGCGCCATTCGTAGTAGCCGGCAAGCTCAAGCGCCTGCTCGAAGGCCTTGCGGTACTCTCCCCCGTCATACACTATGCCAGTCGGAGCCTGATAGCGGTGAGGAACGGTTCCGATCAAATTCCTGCGGCGAACCTCCGCCGGATCCATTCGCAGAGATCGCGCCAGCGCATCGATCAGTCCTTCCATGACGAGCGGTCCCAGCACAAACCCAACCCCTCGATATGCTCCGACGGGACATTTGTTCGTGCCGATGGCCATTCCATGAAAAGACAAGTTCTCGACTCTGTACGGTCCAGGCACGCTGTTCGCGAAGGTAAGCGTTTCCAGCGCACAAGTAATGGGGAAAGCCGAGTAAGCTCCCACATCGCTCAGATCACGCACTCGAATGCCCAGAATGGTGCCGTCACGACGCGCAGCGACTTCTGCTTCCGTTTCATGATCCCGGGCATGCGTGCTGGCCAGAAGATTTTCCCGCCGGTCCTCAATCCACTTGACAGGCCGCCCTAATTTCCAAGCTAAGAATGCCGCGAGCAGTTCTTCGGGATATACGTGCATCTTCACGCCAAATCCGCCACCAACATCAGGGACGATCACACGTATGCGGTGGACGGGAAATTGCAGGCATTCCCCTAAAACGCCACGCAGAAGATCGGGCACTTGCGTAGAAGACCAAAGTGTCAAGAATTGCCGGCCCGGCTCATATTGCGCCACCACCCCCCGGTTCTCGATCGCCGACCCAGCACAGCGAGGGTGTTTGAATTCCAGCGCAACTCGCAGCTCGGCCTGTTGAAACGCCTGGTGAAAGTTGGCAGTCTCGAAGCGATATTCAAAGAAAATGTTCTTTTCGATCTCCTCGTGAAGACGTACGCCATTGCTGTTCAGACTAGCGGACACCTCAGAGAGAGCGGGAAGAGCCGTATAGTCCACCATGATCATTTCCGCTGCGTCTTCGGCCAAGTAGCGACTCTCAGCAACGATGGCAGCAACCGCCTCTCCCACATAGCGCACCTTCTCGCGAGCCAGGGCAGGCCATTCGGTACCCTGGTAATTTGTGCTGTCGAGTACCGGCCGGATAGGTCTTATGTCGGAAGCAATGTCCTGTCCGGTCCATACTCCCAATATCCCAGGATATTCCAGCGCGGGCGCAAAGTTGATACTTCGGATCTTAGCGTGGGCATAAGGAGTACGTAGAAGATGCAAGTACACCATGCCGGGAAGTTTCAGATCGTCAATGTAACGACCGTTTCCGGTTAAGAAGCGTCCCAGGCCAACCGCACGGACGGGTGCCCCGACATAGTTCATATCCTTGGGCGCACCCTCGTTCTCGGTCATAGACCAAGTCTCCACGCTTGCTTAACGTTGGCACGCCGGGCTCGCTTCAGCCGTACCTAATGTGACCATCGGCCAGTTATACGAAACAGTTACTAATAATAAGCGCAGAGCTGACAACTATCGCAGAACTTATACACTATCTCTAAGTAATTTGACTAACATTAGTTATAACGCTTTGCCGTGAACTGTTAATGTGAGCCAATAGTCGGTCGGGAGTTAGGGGCAGCCTGGTGACTTCTATCTCGTAATCCCTAAGTGCATCAGACACGGCGTTGGCAATGGCTGCGCCAATTCCAGCTGTACCGCCCTCCCCTGCGCCCTTCACACCGAGAGGATTATGTGGCGAAGGATCATTTTCATAAATGTATACTTCGACTGGCGGCATTTCCGTACTGCTGGGTATCAGATAGTCCATGAATGAGGTGCACAGCAGCTGCCCCTGCTCGTCATAAGCGAGCTCTTCCAGAAGAGCACCCCCAATACCCTGGGCCATGCCGCCTATGACCTGCCCCTCCGCCATAGCCGGGTTGATGATTCGTCCGACGTCGCAGAACGACCACAGTTTCTCTACGGTCGCCATACCAGTGCCGATATCTACTCTGACCCGAGCCACATGCACCCCGTGCGGATAGGCCATTTCTTTGCTTTCAAAGTAGTGGTTGGCCTCCAAATCAAGGCCCGCTACCATCCCGTCCGTCGAACGGGAAACGCGTTGGATCAATTCAGACAACAGCAACGGTTCAGAGGCGCCGTTGCTCACATACACCAACGACCCGGAAATTTCAATATCAGTTTCTGGGCAGTGGAAATAAATGGCAGCCATGCGACGGATCTTCTTCTTGACCTTCCGCGCCGCCAAAAGCACTGCGCTTCCCGCCATCATCGTCACGCGGCTGGCAAAAGTGCCTACGCCGTGGGGCGCGAGGAACGTGTCGCCATGGACCACGGTGATATCCTCGAAATTCAATCCGAGTTCTTCCGCGCAAATCTGGGACATGGTGGTTTCAAGGCCCTGCCCCAGCGAAGTCGCGCCGATATACACCACCGCCTTGCCCGAAAGGTCTACCCGAATGCGGGCTTCTTCGAAGGGTCCCTTGCCCGTCTTTTCCACGAAGTATCCAAAACCCATTCCCACGAATTTCGCACGGCCATTCTCGTGTGCCTCTTTTCGAAAACCCTCGTAGCCGCTCAGCCTAATAGCATCGCGCATTAAGCGTGGATAGTCGCCGCTGTCATAGACGATGGGAGTTTCCACCACACTGGTGCCCAGTCGGTACGGCATTTCATCGGGCTGAATAAAATTGCGCAACCGGATCGTGGCCGGATCAATGTGCAGGCTGTGTGCGATCATATCCAAGAGCCGTTCCCGAACGAAATTGCACTCGTAGCGTCCCGGCGAGCGGTAAGTGCCGATGGGGGTCTTGTTGGTAATCACCGCATTCCACTGGCACAGGTAATTCGGGACGTGGTAGGGTCCAGGAAACATGGCAGCGCTCAGTTCAGGAACCGTCCCCCCATGGGTTCGGATGTAGGCTCCCATGTCGTTCCACACTTGGGCCCGGATTCCCAGCAGTCTGCCCTCCTTGTCCGTCGCGATTTCTACTTCCCAACGCTGCCCGCGGGAGTGATTAGCCGCCAGACAATGCTCTCTTCGGTCTTCGATCCACTTCACCGGCCGACCCAAGGCAATGGCCAAATAAGGGATCAAGAAGTCTTCCGGATAGAACTCTCCGCGTATGCCAAACCCGCCGCCTACATCCGGCTCGATGAAATGGATGCGGTGTTCGGGAAGGCCCAGAAAGGAACTCAGCACGCTCAGGTTGAAGTGCGGCACCTTCGTAGGCCCCCAGACGGTTAAGATCCCGACGCCGCGGTCATATTCGGCGACTACACCCCTGGTCTCCATGGGCATGCCGGTGTGGCGCTGCACGGTGAAGCTTTCCTTCACCACCAGGGCAGCTTTTTGAAAGGCTGGTCCGAGTTCACCGAACGTCTGCACGCCCATGCCGGCCACATTGCTGGCGGTTGCTTCATGGACGAGCTCCGTCCCGGGGGCCAGAGCAGCCTCAATGTCGACGATGGCGGGCAAGGGTTCGTACTGCACCTCAATCCGATCCAGGGCATCTTCCGCGGCGTAGCGGCTGGCGGCGACGACCACGGCAACCGGCTCTCCGACATATCGAACCTTATGGGCGGCGAGGGGAAATTGTAGATATGGCTGGAAGGAAGCTACGACTCCCAGCCGCATGGGAATCGGCCGAGCAAGATGCGCAATGTCTTTGTAGGTTAGGACGGCCCAGGCTTCCGGCGGGTGACAGGCTCGAGTACTCACACTCGATATCCGTGCGTGGGCGTGCGGACTGCGCAAAACAGCGGCATACGCCATGCGATGGAGCCGAACATCGTCCAGGTATCTTCCCTCCCCTCGTAAGAACCGGGGATCCTCCTTGCGTCGAAGACTGCGGCCTCTGAACTGGTGCAATACCGGTTTGCCCGCTGCTGTAGCCATTTTGCCCGCTGCCTTATTTAGCCCTCTACCACCATGCTGCCTACATCGAAGAAAGCCAGGATGCGGCAGGGACAAGCTTCCCCACCCTCAAACTTCCAGGGGAAAGCCCCGATAATGCATCTTTGATTCAGCACCTTGCCGATGTCGCCGCCGACATTCTCGGCGTGAACACAGCCGGTCGGAAATAATAAGTAATGCAAGGGGAAAAGATCCTCCTGCACCAAGCGCCCGCTACGCGGATGGCGGTATTCGTATTGCCCAAAGTACTTTTCCGCAGGCATCCCGACTTTTTGTTCAAATCGCTTAGCCAGATCCGGGCGCATATGGCGGATGGTAGTGTTCATGGGATGGTCAGCGGAACCGGTGTCTACTCCCCACCAGGAAATGCCCACGTCCAGCATCCATTCGGCGAGCTCCTTACCTCCCGCCGGGTGCAGGCAAAAATAGCGGACCAGGTCCTGCTCCGGCATGCCCGAATAGTAGCGGTAGTAGCCCGTGTGTATGATGAGGATGTCACCCTTCTTGACGTCTACTTTGCGCGTGATGTGCTCCGGCTTGATGACGTCCCAGTCGTCCACATCGCCGGAGACGTCCACAATCACGCCTTCATGAACCAATTTGGTCAGCGGGATGGAAGCTATGTCGCCAATCCCGTCGGCTGCATGCATGGGGGCATCCAGGTGCGTGCCCACATGGAGCGATGTCTCAATGCGCTGCGACACGATCCGATTTGTTTGCAGGGTTTGAGTGTAGGAAATCCTCGAACCTGGGTAGCCAACCCAACCAGGTGTATGCGCGTTCCAGGGGTGTGAAAGATCAACGATCTTCATGGGAATATTTCGCGTGTTTTCTCTCGGCCACGGGCGATCCTGGCAAGCCCTAGTTCCCTAATGAATAAATTTCTTCTTTGCGAACCTGACCTATACTGTTGTTCGCCCAGGGTGTCAAGCTTTTCCTTCCGACTCCGCCGGGTTTCCCAATTGGTGAGGCGTCGCCGCTTTTATGAAAATCTATGACCGCCTCGTCGACCTTGCCATTAGCTACTTCCGCGTTCGCAAGATAGTCATAATTTGCCCCGGACGGGTCGAGTTTGACCAGTCGCGAAAACGCCAGCTCGGCGGCTTTGAAGTCATGTGCCGCGAAAGCCTGAATTCCCGATTGCAGATCAGCCGGAGCCTGCCGGTGTTCGCATTAGGTTGCAAGGATGAGGAATGTTACCAGCAAACTCACTACATAACTTCGCATATTGAGGGGAAACCCGTGCTATTGTTTCCGCGCCGACCTTTGCGGCAAGGCAAAAGCAATATACGCTCTATGCACCGGCTCGGTGGCCGGCCATTTATTCGCAGCCGCACAGACTACAATATATTCGCGTCCTCCCTGTTCATACACAGCCGGAACCCCGTGTGAAGCAGCAGGCAAATCGGTAGTCCAGAGCACCTTGCCCGTCGCCTGGTCGTAAGCGCGAAGCTTGGCTTCGTCGCTCGTAGCATAAAAGACTAATCCGCTTCCCGTTATGACTGCGCCGCCCCTGGGCTTGATGATGCCGCTATCCTTCACCTGTTCTGCGGCAGCCTGCGGCGCAACGCCCAGTGGCACCTGCCACTTGATATCCCCGCGATTCAAATCATAGGCAGTCAGAGTGGACCAGGGAGGACCGACAATGGTGGGCTCGGTTCCATAGCCGGACCAGTATCGCACCGAAGGAGCTCCGCTGCCTTCAGGATAGGGCGGTGGAAGCCCGCTTCCCGTCTCAATAGGAGGATTGATAGGTCCCCCGCTCCGGTTCGATAGATAGGCCAGCAAAACGTTTAACGCCGCGTCATTCAGGCCGGGAAACGGCGGCATATTCCCTGCCCCATTCGTCACCACAGTCTTGATCGTGACCTCGCCGAAGTGTGCTGGGGCGTCCACCAGCGAAGGTATCGCTGGTGGTGCGCCCGTGCGATCAGGACCGTGGCAGCGCTGGCAATTCTCCTTGTAGACCACCCTTCCTTGCTCGGCGCCCGTGCCCGCCGGAATCTCCGCGCCCGGGTGCATACGCTCGTCAGTCTTTTTCGGCCGAGGAGGCTGTTTAGGTTCGTCCCGAAGGATGGCTGGAATGTCCATCGACACGACGTACATCATACCGCTGTTGGGATCCGCGAAAGTGGACCCCCAGTTTGCGCCGCCCAGGTTACCGGGCATCTGAATCGTGTCCGTCAAGCCGGGGGGCGTGAACATGCCTTTGTTCACTGCGGCCTGAATTCTCTGCTTCCAGCTCGCCCGCTGCTCTGGGGTCAGGACGTATGGATCCACGTCGTCAACCGTAAACTTCTGCCGGGCAAACGGCGGAGGCGTCGTGGGAAAAGGCTGAGTTGGCGACGCTACCTCGCCCGGCATATCAGACTTTGGCACTGGCCGTTCCACGATCGGCCACAAAGGTGCTCCGGTGACGCGATTGAAGACGTACAAAAATCCATTCTTGCCGGCTTCGGCCACCACGGGAACGCTGCGGCCATTGTGGCGCACGGTCAACAGTTGGGGAGCGGCGGTCGCATCGTAGTCCCACAAATCGTGATGAACTAGCTGGTAATACCAGATGAGGTTCCCCGTACGGGCATCGAGCGCCAGCAGAGAGTCAGAGAAGAGGTTATTCCCTAGCCGGTCGGCACCATAGAAATCATAGGTGGGGGCCCCGGTGGGAATGTAGATGATACCCAGCTTCTCGTCCAGGCTCATCTCACCCCAGCAATTCGTCCCTCCGACATATTTCCACGCCTCCTTGGGCCAGCTATCATAGCCAGCCTCACCAGGGTGGGGCACAGTATGGAAGGTCCACACCAGCTTCCCCGTGCGCACGTCGTAGGCACGAATGTCACCCGGAGGCGACCAATACTCTTCCCCGGTCGCCGATCCCACAATAAGCAAATTCTCGAAGACCCGGCCCGGGGTGTCGAATTGGATTTGCCGAATGGATTCAGGATCGCGTCCGAGACCCTCCGCCAGGTTAACTGAACCATCCCTACCAAAAGACTTGATCGACAGGCCGGTGCGGGCGTCAATTTCTTCGATGCGTTGATCGATAGGAAGTATAAGACGCCGGTCCGACCCGGTTTTGCTCTGCCAGTAGTTAATTCCGCGGTGCTTGAGACCCCAGCCGCCATCTCCCGCGGTGATAGCTGGCGCGTCGGGGGAGCGGGTTTTGTGCACCCAGATCTCGCGTCCTGTTGCCGCGTCGAGGGCAACCACTGAGAAATCCTTAGCGAGGACGTACATTGTATGTCCGACGACAATAGGATTAAATAGGTACGTGACTTGATCATCGGTCGGATAGGTCCATGCCACTTGAAGCTTAGTTACATTTGAGCGGTTAATCTGTTTAAGCGCAGAGTAGTGAGAAGAATCGTCGTCGCCCAAGTAGGTACTCCATGTCGTGTATCGCCGCTGCGCGACCGCAGGCATGCTGAGGAGTCCTAGGAATACAAAAATAACGGTCGTGTCCCTCGAAAGATTTCTTGTCGTCAAATTAGCTCTTCTCTTGTGCATTCTGCACATTCACTAACGGCATTTAGAACGTCGCTCCAGAACTGTCTTTGACAAGCAACTTGGCTGGATTTGGTCCTGCGAAGTGAGCTGCCCATCGAACGATTGTTCGCCAGCGGATCTAAAACTTGTCCCGCAACACGACGCTATGGCCAAACCGGCGAATTGACGGCTTCAATGGAGGAAGGCAGTCGTATGCTCCATGCCTAGTCTGCGTCCCTTCTGTCTCCTGGCTCCTGACTTCCAATATCCCAAAGGGATATCAAGGGCGAAGCCCTTGCCTGGTTAGTTGCTCTGCCCTTCGGGCAATGCGAAGGCTACGTATGCCCGCTGGATCTTCTCCGCGGCAACCGGGCTGTCGTGCACAGTGGCCGGCTGTTGCACTGGGCTCGTCGCGCAGATCACGAGATACTCACGGCCGTTCCGTTCATACATTGCCGGTATGCCATGTGCGCCTGCAGGCAAATCCGCTGTCCAGAGAATTTTTCCGGTGTTCGCATCATAGGCGCGGACCTTGCCGTCAGTCGTGGCCAGAAGGACCAGCCCCGAGGCGGTTACGATCGTGCCAATCTGCCTGGGGATCAGGCCAGGATCTCCGCCCACCGAGACCTGCCATTTGATGATGCCTTTGTTCAGATCGTAGGCGGTTAACGTGTTCCATGGCGGGCCGCCAAGGCCAAAATGCACGTTCCAGTCGGTAAAATAACGGTGTTCGGGCGCATTGCTTAGCCCCCCTGGGTAAGGAGGACCGTTCATCACCCCGTACGGATTGGTGTCCTCGCCGGTGTGCGGATTCGCCTTCTGTCCGGCCGGCGCACCTCCCCACGCGACCACGTCACCGCCCAGTTGTACAGGCACGGCAGTTGCATTCGGTGCGCCTGGACGACCGAGCTCCATTCCGATGGCGCGTCCACCGCCGACCGGGTCGTCCAGAAACGAGACAATTTCACGGATCTCCAACGGCGTGAGGCTGCCGAATGCCGGCATCTGCCCGGAGCCGTTCTGGATTTTTGCTGCGATCGCATCTGGAGTGAGGCGGCTCGTTATATTCACCAGGGAGGGAATTGCTCCACTGCCTTGTCGATCTTGACCGTGACACGCCGCGCAATGTTGCTGATAGGCTATGTGGCCGGGCGTCTCTCCCGCCATATTTTGAGAGCTTGAACCGCTCGGCGCCGCTAGATCTTCGTACGGAGATTGGAGGCTCATTTTGAGCAAGGCCGGCGCGTTCACCCCTAGTTGGTAAACCATTCCCGTAGCTGGATTCGACGCCGACGTCCCCCAGTTCGCACCACCTTGATTTCCGGGTATCTCAATCGTTTCTTGCATCCCCGGCGGGGTGAAAATTGGTCCGTTTAGGTCCTCAGCAATTTCGTCTGCCAATTGTCCACGCTGATCCGCCGGCATGTACGGGTTGATGTCGGCCGCGGTGAATTGCTGCGCGCAGAACGGCGGCGGTGCTGTTGGAAAAGGTTGTGTGGGCCACGTAAATTCGCCGGGAACGTGGCTCTGCGCCACGGGTTTCTCAACGATCGGCCACAAAGGCTTCCCGGTTACGCGGTCCAGGACGTAAAGAAAGCAGGTTTTGCCCGCGACCGCGACAGCGTCCAACTTTTTGCCATCATGCTCAACCGTAATTAGCTGAGGAGCGGAAACCATGTCGTAATCCCATACGTCGTGGTGGACTGCCTGGAAAGACCAAAGGTATTTTCCGGTTTGGGCATTTAGCGCCACCAGCGAGTCGGAAAAGAGATTGATCCCCTTTCGGTCACCACCGTAGAGCTCGTATTTGGGGCCGCCTGTGGGCAAATAGACGATGCCACGCTGCTCGTCGATGGAGAAATCGCCCCATACATTGCCGCCACCGGCATATTTCCAAAATCCCTTAGGCCACGTGTTATAGCCCACCTGGCCGGGATGCGGGACCATGTGAAAATCCCAGACCTGTTTGCCAGTAATGACATCATAGGCGCGAACGTCACCGGGGGGCGCGAGATACTGTTCGCCGGTAACGGAACCCATGATGATTAGGTTCCCATAGACTTCGCCAACGCTTCTGGGCTGGATTGCGTAGACTTCGTTCACCGGTCGTCCGAGACCCACTCGGAGATCAACGAAGCCATGGTCGCCAAAACTCAGGACCGATTGCCCCGTCTGCGCATTGATCTCTTGCAGCTGATGATGAATTGCGAAGATCAGCCTCCTGTCGTTGCCGTCTTTGCTCTGCCAATAGGCGATTCCTCGCGTGACCATCCCCGCAAGCCCCGCATGCACCCATATTTCCTTGCCTGTGGCAGCATCGATTGCAACTAAGGATGTGTTCCTCGCCTGCACATACAGAAGTCCGTCCACCTCGAGTGGATTAAACGAGTAAGACAGGCTGTCCTGCGTAGGGTAAGTCCACGCAACTTGAAGCTGCCCTACATTGGACTTGTTGATCTGCTTGAGAGGCACATAGTGTCCATCCGCAGGTTCGCCGCCATAGACACTCCAATTCCAATCGGACTCCTTCTCTTGCTGCGCTTTGACTGAAGCAAATTGACCGGTAATGCACAGCGCGATCGCCAAATTGACCAACGTCGCCGAACGAATGTTTGAGAATGTTTCTCGAAACAATCTTTTTGCGGCCGACCGTACCATTCACCAATCTTCCTCAGAATCTTTTGTTACAGCGACGCCCGTGGCACGCCTGATCTCAGCGCGGCGCACGCTCGGAAAGAACCTCGGCGCATAGGCTACAGGCATTCATTCAATTAACAAAGGGGGCAAAGGTTTACAACAGGTTCTATACCTCTCGCGCGGCTCGAAAATGCATTGCAGGTCGTTCGACCCAGCCGAAAAATCGGTGAATCTACCTACCATGGCCACGCGTTCTCATAAGTCGCAGGTATCTCTCCTAAGTGATGCATAACCTCTCACCGATGGCCGAGCGTCCGGACACCGGCGAGAGGTTTGCTCTCAAAACAACAGTTTCAGCGCAAGCTGGATTTGACGTGCGGGGAAGTTGCTGTTGGTCTGCGTGATTGCGCCGAACTGGCCGGCGTTTGTCGGGACGTTATTGGTGCCAAACGCGTTGATTGTCGTATTTGGCTCCGCAAATACCGGCGTGTTAAACAGGTTAAACGCTTCGACGCGAAACTGTAGCGCGGTGTCTTCTCGTATCGGGAAGTTCTTGAATAGGGACAACGCCACACTCTTGCCCGAGGGACCATAGATTTGGTTATTGTGTTCATTACCAGCCGTCCCAAATGGCTGCAACGCAAACGCCGCGATATTGAACCATTCGTTCAGACTTTGCTGTTTCGGATAAAGTGGCCCGACGACATTCGGGCGATCCGGGTTCGAGCCGTTGTTTATTTGCGGGGCAGCACCGTTGACCACGGTTGTGGGTAGGCCGCTAGCCCATATGATCAGGGTATTGACGCTCCAGCCTTTTGCTGCTCCACCGGCGAAACCTGTGAGCGATTTTCCAAACGGCAGGTCGTACGACAGCGTCCCGGTCCAGCGGTGACGCATGTCAAGCATCCCATTGCCCCAGTCATACTTGGTGTCTCCCGGAATCAGACCGTAAAGACCCCCGCCCGAACCGGTGCTGGCATTGGTAAGGTTGCGGCCATAGCTATAGTTCGTGTCGAAGGTAAGCCCACGGGAACCGGTGTGACGAAAATCGATCTGGACACCGTTGTACTTCGCTTCGCCGGTGCTCATGTTTTCAAAGAGTCCGGAAGTGAGTGGCAACTGGTTGTAGTACGGCTGACAATGCAGAGGTCCGGTATCCGGAAGACTGATCGCATATGTGGCACCGCATCCGCCCGGACCCAGAGGTGGCAAGGGAGCGTCAAGGTTAAATGTTGTCTGCAGACGGTGGTCGATCGAGCCTACGTATCCGAGGGTCAAAGTACTGCCGGCTATCGCCTTTTGCACCTCGAGACTGTACTGATACGCGTAGGCAGGTTTGTAGTTGAAGGCTTCCGGCTGGTACACCGCCGTGATCGTCCCCGCCGGGAAGGGTTGCCCGGTCATCGCCATCTGGCAGGCGTTCGTCAAACACGTGGAGGTCGGAGCCGCAGGTCCCAGAGATTGGCCAAACTGAGGCGGAACATAATTATCGCTTGGGCTGTGGCCAAATTGCGATTGGATTACGCTAACCGACTCGAACGGTTGGTTGGGCAGCGGTGCTCCGGTAAAAAAATTCGTGGGGAAGTAGCTCATGCCAAAACCGCCGCGTACAACCATGCTATGAGGAATGGTCGCAGCGAAACCAATGCGTGGAGAGAAATCTTTGTGGTCGGTTACGACCCCAGCCGTCGGTCCCCAGCCACCTTGACCCGCAATGATGACCTGCCCGCGGTTGAGAACGCTGGGGACCGTAGGATCGAAATTCGACATGTAATTATGCGTTTCGGTGAACGGCGTAAAAATATCGTAGCGCAAACCCAAATTGAGCGTGAGAAACGGAGTTGCACGCCAGTCGTCTTCGATATAGGCACTCGTCTCCCATGAACGGGTATTCGGTACGTTGAGTTGCAACTGCCGGTTGGCGTTATCCATGTATCCGCTCAGGAACTGGGCGAAGGAGTTTCCGCCACTCGCCAGCGGGTTACCCTCATTAGAGTTGGTAAGCAATCCCGTAAATGTGAACAGGCCCAATGGGTCAGGGCTTTGCGCCAGGAGTGACTGTCGACGGATTACACCGGCACCGAAATTGATGTTGTGGTTGCCCCGCGTCAAGATCATGTTTCCGGAATACTGGAATATGTTGTCGAGATATTCGAGCGGAATATACTGATCGCTTCCAAGCTGACCGTATCCGGTTATAGCCACCGGCGCCAGCCCAGTTCCCGCTTCGTTTGCCGCAGCATTGTTATTTACCGGTGGACCGCCAAACGCATTATTCACGTTGCCGCCGGCATCCAAGGGTTGGGATAGGATGTGGATGCGGACATAGGACCCTGTTAATTGCCCGACCAAGTGTTGCGAGAACGTATGTGTCAGGCTGAGGGCCAAGTTCTGTGTCCTTTCGTTATTTGGACCCGGAAAACTATATGCGCCGGGCTCTTCGCCGGGCTGAACCTTGATCGTGTTCCCAGCTGCGGTCGTCACGTTAACCGCTGGCAGCGCACCGGGTGTGAATGTGTTCTCGTTATTAAACGAGAAGCGGCCGTATAGGTAGGTCTTGTCGGTAAAGTGCTGATCGATGCGCGTATCGAATGTGCTGGCAAACTGTGTTCGGTTTGGAGAGTCATTGAAGAGGCATGTGCTGGGAGTGGCGCAGGACGAGTTCGTTGGGAAGAGCTGTGCGTACTCAGCCGAAATCGGATTGATCAGGCTTGGCGGGATTACGTTGGCATGTCCGTTGTAGCTGTACGGTTGCTGCGTGACGGGATTGTAGATGACCGTACCAGCAGGCAGAAGGTCTGAGAAGTTCCCCAGTCCCTGGTAACCATTGCACGCCACGGCACCGAGCTCACAAGGTGAGGGCACGTTCGTGCTTGTCGCAATCCCCTGAACGATACGCAGATCCTCGTAATCCACAAAGAAGAAGGTTTTGTTCTTGATGATTGGTCCACCAATGCTGCCGCCGAACTGATTCTGGCGGTATTCCGGCTTTTTGCCGGCGAGGGGGTTGCCCTCCGCGGGCTGGTTAAAATAGTCCTTCGCGTCAAAGATGTCATTGCGCAAAAATTCGTACGCCGACCCGTGAAATTTGTTGGTGCCCGACTTAGTGATGATGTTGACTACGGCACCGGCCGTGCGGGTCTGGTTTGACGTGTAAAGGTTTGTCTGCACGTTGACTTCCTGAATCGCGTCGACCGAGGGGCGGACGCCAATTGTTCCGATCATCCGCTCGTTGTTATCCATGCCATCGATTTCATAATTGTTGACGAAATCCGGTTGACCGTTCGCCGAAAGCGTGGAAGATTGCCGCCGATCGTCCGGCCTCGTTCCGCTTCCAAGAGAGGTCATTCCTCCCTCGTTGACGCCCGGTGCCGTCCGCACAAGTTCGATGAAATTGCGGCCGTTGAGAGGAAGATTTTCCACCTGGGCCGGTACGAGTGTGGTGCTCATCGTTGCGGTATCGGTTTGCAGTAGCGGCGCAGTGTCTGAGACGTCAACGGTTTCCGCCGTTTGCCCAACCTGCATCTTGGCATCGACGCGCACGGTCGCGCCAGCCGACAAGCCGACACTCGTAGCCACGAATCTGGCGAAGCCAGGTGCTTGAACAGCAACCGAATACGTACCCACTTGCAGAAGAGGAATTGTGTAGTTCCCGGCCGTATCCGCCTGCACAGTGTTAGCGATACTTGTTCCAACGTTTGTCGCCGTCACTGTAGCGGTGGAAATAACGGCACCCGTGGGATCAGTGACCGTGCCCACGATCCTACCGGTTGGCACCTCTCCCTGGCCTTGCGCCGGAGTACCGTACAGCATGAACGCAACAAGAACTGACATAGCCGTGCAAACGATCAGACATCGCTCGGCTTTAACGTAGTTCCTTACTCTCGCCATCATGGACATATCCCCCTATCTATCGTCGTGATAAGTCAGATTTTCCGTTCTGCTTCCACCGGGTCATACCCCACCTGCACGATCATCCACAAAATGACCAAAAACTTGGCGAGCAACTGCACGACTGTTTCGCTTCCGATCAGGCGATCTTCTCGTCCTCCCTTCTTTGCGCTGTCGAAACTCTTCAGAAACGCTTCGCTGCATCATGTGCGGACCAGGGATAATCCCCAAAACGCGCGAGCGGAATAAGTTGCTTAGCGTCATGGTTGACCCTTTTCTTATGTCCCTAATGAACTCAATTCCCCTAAGTCCGCAACGAGAAGGCCGAAACGATCGCGAGAAGCTCTGCGGAGTTCCCTAATGAACTAAATTTAAATTTAAATCGCCAGCGGAGCGAAACATTAAGCCCACTTCGCCCACTTTGTCAAATGTTTTTTCCGTGTGGTTTTTATCGGTTACAAGCTCTCACAGAACTAGAGAGGACTATGGCAGTTGAGGAACGACATACTCGTTGCAAATTGCAGCCGTTGTGACGGGGTAATTGCGGTCTTTAAATGTCTCGCAACGGCGCGGTTCTACGGCACTGGCACCCTGCGGCTATTTGATTTCGCCGCCAGCGTGTGACCTGACTCGTCGCAACGGGGTTATCGTGTTTTCCGACGATAATCCTAAACTCTGGAAGTGAGCAGTTTTCAAATGTGCTTCAGCCCTGCCTGATCGATAAACTTCTCCCAGAAACTTTCCCGGGTGTAACCAATAAGCCAAGAAACCCGGTTCGTTTCGCGTCGGCGGTTCTCCTCTTGTGGAGCCGGAACGCCCTCGGACCCGGCAGCTCCACCGACCAGAGCAGTTGCCAGGTGGTTTTCGTCGTGCGCGCGAAGAATGCCTTCGTCGACGCTAGCGGCAAAAGTCAATCCGTTACTTGTCACACCAGTCGGTCGCACAATTTCCATAATGCCAGACCTTCGCACTGGAGATGCTTGGTGGGCTGCCACGGCACCGACCATTTGTTTTCCAACCTTCGAACCGTAAGCCGTGATTCATGGACCAAGGCGGATTGTTCGCTTCCGCTACCAACCAAAGGGGGGTGTGGTAAAACACGGTGGGAACACCCTAAAATCGGTTACTGTCCCTCTGCCCAGCCGTGGCAATCTGGACGATCCCTAGTTGCGATCTACAGAAAGCCCACTGCGTTGGCTAGTGCATCGCATGCATTCTTGGCCACGTGCGATCTGGCTCGCACGCGCAGAGCAGGAGGGACACGGCTCACTTTTCCGGTTCGCAGGTCATAGTGCGACCTTCGCAAGGTTTACCGTGGTCCTCACAGTGTGGACGAAGCTTCGATAATCATATTGTTGCGGACAATGCCTGACGATCCGAGACCTTCGCCGCTTTTTTCTCGTGCTGGCATTGAGTGCAACAATCGAGTTCTTGTTCAGCACATCCGTCACGCCTTTGGTCTCCTGCTGTGTGTCTAAGCAATCCCGAGTTGCTGCACGTTGGCGGAACGATGAGGAACAATGGCAGCTTTCTGGCCCTCGCAAATGCTTTGCCAACTACTGGACGGCCCTGCTGAGCACCAGCCGCTGTAGAGACAATCACGCTGGCGAGCAGCAGGGCCAGAAATGGCTACACTGTGCGCGCCAAAGTCAAAAATTCCTCGAGAGAACGAAATTCGCAATCTCAATCCCCACTCTCCCTGATCCGATTGCCTGGAGATTTTTGAATTATGTTGTTGAAAAACACAAACGTACCCATTCTGCTGGCGGTCAACACGTCGGGGCGACCATCACCGTTAATATCGGTAACCAACATGGAGGTACCAACCCCGGAAGAGTTGTCAATCAGGTGCGGGATCCACTCGACCTTGTGACCTGGTCCTGGCAAACGCTGCAGTTCGAACCAGTACAGGACGGGCGGATCGTCAATATCGTTTTCCTCATAACGGAAGCCATGGGACCAGTAACGCTTGCCGGTGATGATGTCCATTAGACCATCGCCGTTCATGTCCGCATAATCCAACGCGTGCAGTTCTGTAAATGCGACCTTTTTATCTGTCTCCTCCCAACTGCCGCGATCCGACAGCGGGATAAGCGGGGAACCCATGATGAGGTGCTGCTTCCAAGAGACATTGCCCTGCGAATCTCTCTGCTGCTCATACCAAGCGAGACCGGGACCATGCGCGTTCAAACTGGTTATCACATCCGGCAGGCCGTCCCCATTGACGTCATATACTTTCATCTTGGCCCCGCCGCATGCGAAGCAACTGCTGGCCATGCCGGGTGCAAGAGAGGTCGATTCGGTAGAGCCGAATACCTGCGGATGGAACTTCCACAAACCCGGTGTGCCCTTAGGCGGCTGCTCCCACCATCCGTTGCGGTTCAAAATGTCGAGGCGGCCGTTCCCCAGTATGTCACCGACGCCCATTCCGTGACCGTTCCAATGACCGGGCTCTGAAACAGGAACAAACGTCCACGGTTTAGTGATATCCGGACTCGGTTCCAGGTACCCCACCTGCGCGTCCGACCAGTCGGACTTGTTTCCGGTCTGTACCACCAGCGCCGGGGTACCGGTGCCGCCAATTCCTTTCGGCAGAAACACATCATATTCGTTGCTGATAATCGGGAAAATCTGATAATTGCCCCAGTGCCGCTTTTGATTATGTGGGTTAATGAACAGGTGTAGTGAAAACGTCGGACGCGGTCCAAAGCCCATTATGTCCAGTACGTCCGGCCAGCCGTTGTGCTGAAAGTCGTAGACCCAACTCAGGAACACCGACGTGTAGTTACCGTGAACGATGGTCCCCGCCTGTGGCAATCCGGTTTTGCTTTTGGGGGTGTAACCATCTTGCGGACCACCGACGTTGTACGTAACAGGTGGAAATAATTCGCGTGCGACCTTGTAGTCGCGCCCTTGGTAAATGAAGGGACCGGAAACGACGTCGGTCGTGCTGTTGTGGCTTATATCGCCAGCGGCGATGGCTTCAGAGTAGAAGAAGTGTGTCAGCTGGTCACGCCGGAAATCGGGACTGGTGTAGGAGGCATCTTCGCCTGCTGTCCGCAGAGTAAGGTCTTTGATGCTAATATCTTTGAACCGAACCAGGTTGCCGGTGCTGCCGGCGGTGCGCAACGCAATTTGGCCGTAGCGCGGAGCGTTATCCATCACTGCCGGAGTCAAGGTTGTGTCATTGACGCTGGCTAGTATTACGTCTCCGCGCATAGTCACGTCGAGTTGATTCCAGCCGGAATGCAACGGAATTGGCTTCGGTGTTGCCGCGGATGGAAAATTTGAGCCGCCGTGGGCATCCAGGATACCGTCACAAGAAATCGGATCGCAGGAACCCTTATCTATGCTGCCTTCTAACCCAGGAAGGGGTGGGGGAGCGGGCATTGGCGTGAGGTCAGTGGGGGCGCTATCAGCGCTCGCCAGCGCCACTCGGTACATCTTGCCCATTTTTGAGCTGCCCAGGGGAATGTAGATACCATACAGCTTCGTACCTGAGCCTTCTGCACGCAACAAAACCCCAGCATCGCACGTCGTACACTGGAAAAGTGCATGCAAGACGAAATCCTGGTAGCCCTCGTTGAGAAATAGCCAACCGCCGGTGTCGCTGTTTGTCGTGCCCTCCAGTTGACCATTTTCGGCTTGCCAGGCAGCTGCACCCTCGGGATGCCATTCGGCGAGCCCGTTGCCCGTAAGCAAGGGCACAGATGACGAACCCGGCGCGGTAGCCGACGAGCTGGACGCCACCGGGTCAGGCAGGCTAGCAGAAATCATCGCTCCTTTTTCAGTCGAACAAGAAATAAGCGCGATGATGAGTAACTCCGTTGCCGCCAGTCCAGTAAATAACTTCGCCCTTGTTTTCATCATCATGTTTCTCGCATTGACATGTTCAGCTAGTAATAGTCATGCGTCCGCTGCGATGGAATTCTCACTCGTATCTAACCGGCGTGACGCTTTCTAAACTCGGTCAACGTAACGCTTGCATCCGTAGTGCTCAGAATAAAAACTAGGGTGCGCCATCGCCACTCGGGGCCACGGCGTGCCGGCTGTGCAATGCCAATTCTCCGCGTGATCTCGATCGATAATGCCACAAACGTGCTACTCGAGAACTTTGCCTTTCGTTTCAGGCCCGGCCACCGCGAGCCAGAGATTCGCAACCACAACCAATGCCGTAATTGCGATGAAGGTCTTGGTTAGACCGAGAACTGGCCACAACCATGCACCGAAGATTACCGGCACCATGCCGGCTGTAACTCGACCTGCCGTTGATGCCCAACCGAAGCCTGTACCGCGCAACAAGGTCGGATATACTTCAGGCGCATAGCAATATACAGCCGGAATAACCAGCTCATTCATGAAGCCAAACAACAACAGCCAACGGCGCGCAGCACTGGGGTTGGCAATTTGCAAGGTGAAGATGATGATCGCTACCCCGGCGAGAATACCGGGAATGATTATGACCCATTTGCGCCCGACTCGTTCCACCAGCCACGCCGCACATAACGTCGCAACGATGCCAATACCAGTGACTGATATGGTGAAGAGATAGGCACGATAGATACCATAACCACTGGTCACCAGGATCCGGGGAAGCCACGTAATGACACCGAAGTAGAGCAACAAATTTGCGATCATGATTCCCCAGACCGCGAGTGTTATGCGCCAGTTCCAATGCCAGATGTCGCCCAGCTGGCGGACCATTCCCAGGAAGGATGGGGTAGCCACTTCCCCGTCCGCCTCGGGCAATATCCATTCCTCTTGGATGCCGCCAGTACGTCGAACCAGATCTGCAATAACCTTGCGGGCCTCGTTGGCCTGACCCCGGTGCATTAGGTAGAGAGGCGACTCGGGTATGGTCAGCAGACTGACAATGACGAGGAGCGTCGGCAGCGCCATGACGAACAACAACAGCCGCCAATTGTTAAATGGCAGCAAAAGAACGGCCACGATTCCGTTTAGCGTGCCACCGATCGGCCACCAGACATCCATCGCAGTGAGCATCATTCCGCGTAGCGACCGAGGCATGAACTCCGCGACCAGTGCGTAAGCAACCGGGATGCAACCCCCGAGTCCGATTCCCGTAAGGAAACGAGCCGCCAGGAGCAGAAAGTAATTGGGCGCCGCCGCGCTCACGACGGAAAAGATCGAATAGGTCAACAGAGTCCATACGAATGCGCGCTTTCGTCCCACAATGTCGGCCATCGACCCCCAAACAAACGCACCGACGCCCATCCCGATAAGGCCAACAGTGCTGAGCCAACCGAGCTGAGCGTCATTCAGATGCCACCCTGAGCGAGCCAGGAGCGGGATGAGATATGTGGGTAGAAGAACATCCCAGGCATCAAACATGTACGCCAGTCCGCCAACGATGAATATGACGCCTTGCACCTTCCATCGAAAAGGCAATTCCTGAATAAGTTCATCAGCTCGCCTGACCTTCCTTATTCCGGTTATTCCCGTTGAGGTACTGGAGGTGGACATTTTGCGGCCCGTCCCTCAGAGCCTGGCATGAGCAGCGATGTCAGCGTGCTGCACTCACCCTATGAATTCATTAGCGAACTATTTTCAACCAGACGCAGTATACTCGGTATCGTAGTTTCGGCAAGAATATTTAGCTAAGAGCCTCGCCCGCTTTCAGCTTTCAATTGGCCAGAAGAAAAGCCCAGGTCGATCTCAAGGAGCTTTTGGGAATGAAATCACGACGTTCCGGCAAGAAGACGCCAACGAACCGGGAATCCGACAAGTATCTGATTCCAATTCTGGCGAAGACGATTGATGTGTTGGATTGTTTCCGCAATGAAGAAGAATCCCTGAATTTAAAAGAGATTATTGAGAGGACACAGCTTCCCCATACGACCGCGTACCGAATCCTGCACACATTGGTGGCGCGAGATTACCTGAATCAGACTGGCCACCTCTACCGCCTAAATCAGCTGCGAAGAAGGCTCAAGTTCGGCTTTGCAAACCTTTCAACCCAAATCTCACTTGCCGTCGAAATTCAGGAGAGCCTGGAAAAAGCTACGGCGGCTGCCGGGGTGGATCTGATCGTATGGGACAATGACCGGAATGCTGACAGGGCGCTAAGCAATGCCGAAGAAATGGCGAAGGCAAGGGTCGATATTGCGATCGAGTTTCAATTATTCGAACAAGTCGCACCGGTTATTGCTGACATTTTCGCCCGCGCGCGAATTCCAGTGATTTCTATCGTCAACCCGCACCACAGTTCGCTCTATCTGGGGGTAGACAACTACCGCGCCGGTTATTCTGCCGGATTGGCCCTAGCTGATTACGCGACGAAGCATTGGGGTGGTCAAGTTGATGCCCTACTGCTGCTCGAATCGCGGCCTGCGGGAAGAACAGTTCAAAGTCGTCTCATCGGAGTATTGCGCGGAGTCGAGGGAAGACTGGGACCCCTAGGTCAAAACTCCGTTCACCATATCGACAGTGGTGGCGATAAAGCGACGTCTCGGAAAGCAGTCGAGCAGTTTGTTCGCAAACGGTCTGGTAGCATTCTTGTCGCCGGCATTAATGACGAGACTGCCATTGGAGCCGCCGAAGCAGCAACAAAGGTTCGCGGCAACCGGGATATTGCCATCGTTGGACATGGTGGGAGCCCGGAAATGATCGAGATGGTGGCGGACCCAACTAGCCCCTGCATAGGAACCGTTTCCTTTCATCCTGAGCTATACGGTCCAGAGTTGATAGCTTTCGCGTTCTTGACCTTGCGCGGCAAATCCACTACACCGGTTCATTACATCGAGCATGAACTGGTGCGCAAGGAGTCGCTCGCATCCTCAGCCCTGGCGGAACACGCGATTTGCTGACTCTGAAAGAAAGGCGACAAAGGTCACACTCGGCGTTTCCTGAGTCCCACGGGAGTCTCGCCAGACCACATCATTGTGTCGCCGCCTGCACTGAGGGAGATACCGGCTATGGTTTCTGCAGCTGCCTTCAAAGGCTGCGTCACACTTCAGTGATACGAACCGATCTGACATAGTGCCCGAGTCCAGTCTCCTAGCTTGAACAAGGGGGTTTGTAATCGCTAGATGGATTTTGTAAACGCCCGGCGCCGGTGGAGACCACGCTTGGCTCCAGGTTGTCCAGGGGTCGGTTACAGTTTGGACGAATCTATCCACAGGAAGCCAGCGCTCATCGGAACTGAAAGAGATGTGCAGCCACTTCACGAACTGAGAGTCTTCCCAGAGAATCCCGACGATACGATATTTAATCTTTCCATCGACAAGCCCTTTTCTACCCGAATTGGCATGGCAGCACAATCAATCGACGCGGGTTTATAGTCCCTGGCCAGCCGTTTAATTTTTCGCAGTTCCGGCAATCCGAACACATTCATCTTTCGCATTAAAGGCG
>Ga0126378_10000539_pt1 | contig 27696 bp, 23 predicted proteins | sample PanSoiMetPlot_23_FD_92587 | JGI IMG/M metagenome (GOLD analysis project Ga0126378, IMG submission 92587) | Tropical forest soil microbial communities from Panama - MetaG Plot_23 | ecosystem: Environmental > Terrestrial > Soil > Tropical forest > Bulk soil | place: Panama | collected 2016-02-17
GGCAACGGGCTTAGCGCTTCCAGAAGCGCATCACCGCCGAATAGTCGAGGTCTTCCTTGGCGTCGCCTTTAACGGCATTGTAGATTTCGCGGGCGGCGGCGGTGGCGGGCAAGGCCACGCCAAGCTGATTGGCGAGGTCGAGGGCGAGGCCGAGATCCTTGTGCATGAGGCGCAGAGGAAAGCTCGGGACGTGCTGGTCTTTCAGAAGATTGGGAGCCTTGACGTCGAGCACCCCGGAACGGGCCATGCTGGATTGCATGACTTCGACGAGTTTCTCGCCGGGAATACCCGCGCGTGTGACGAGAGCGAGGGCTTCGGCGAGGGCGTCCACCTGCAAGGCGAGAATCGCGTTCATGGCGAGCTTAATGGTTTGACCGGCGCCGTTGGGGCCGAGATGAAAGAGTTTCTTGCCCATGACACTGAGGATCGGCTCGGCTTCCTTCAGTGTTTCGGCATCCCCGCCAATCATGAAGACGAGCTCACCCTTTCTGGCGCCCCAGTCACCGCCAGTGACCGGGGCGTCGAGGAATCGCACGCCGCGTTCAGCACAGCCAGAGGCGATTTTGCGGGCGAGGGCGGGCGACACGGTGCTGGAATCGACATAGATGCTGCCGCGTTGGAGAGACTTCATGGCGCCGCCCGGGCCCCAGAGAACTTCCTCGAGCGCCGGGGGATCGCTGACGATGGTGAGGAGGAAATCGCAAGCGGCGGCGACTTCCTCGGGAGATTTGGCGAGCTTGGCTCCGGCGGCGAGGAGTTCGCCAGCACGCGAGGCGGTGCGGTTCCAAACCGTGAGCGGATAGCCGGCCTTGAGTAGGTTGATCCCCATGGGGCGGCCCATGAGACCGAGTCCGATCAGTCCGACGTGCTTTGCGGGGGAATTCAAGAGCGCCTCCTCGATGAGGGGTGGCTTCACCGGCGAACGTTCTGCCAGATGAAGGAAGATTATTGTACTGATTTTGGGCGGGGTGAGGCGAGCAAGCGGCAGGGTGCCGGCCTGAGAAGGCCGCCTCTACCAATTGGCTGCAAAACGATTTTCGGGAGTGAGGAAGGCAAGGTCAGGCGGGTTTGGCGCGGGGCTGGAGCGGGAGAACGCCCGCGCCTGCGCCCGCAGCGGCAGCCAGGGTTCTGTGAGGCTCACCGTCAGGGTCGGATACGAGGGGAGGTTCGGGAGAGGCGGCGGGCTTCACGGCAACGCGAGAGGCGTCGGCGGAGACGCCCGGTTCCGGCTTTTCTGCAATGCGAACCAGGCACTGATAGGGAATCTCCCAGCGGAAGTGGCCGTGCTTGCCGCGTTGCTCGAAATTTTGCTCAAGGAAGATGGAACGGCCAGAATCGGCAACGAAAACTCCGGAAGCGGGCAGAAGAATATCACCAGCGCGATATTGCACTTCCACACGACGCCCGAGAAAGGCTGAGTAGCGGGCCATCCTGTCCTTAGTGTCGTCACTCGGTAGTAACAGGTGCAATAGTACGAAAGGTCTCCCCCGCCGGAGGTGTGGAAAAAGACGCGGAAAAGCTGTTCGAAAACGAAGGAGCACCCGAAAGAAGGTGTAGTCCAAATCGGCGGCATGGGCAAGGCGCGGAGAGGGACGCGCTGTGCTTGACTTTTGCGCGGGGCGCGATATTGTCGGCGTCCGGGAATCCCGGGCGGGGTGAGAAGACTCGATGAAGACGAAATGGATTTGCGCTCTAGGGCTGATGCTTTGCGTGGGAGCTGGCGCGTTTGGGCAGCAAAACAAGCCTGCGAGCAAGAGCTATGTCCTGAAGGCGGCACGGCTCTTTGATGGAAAGAGCAACGCGCTGGTGAACCCGGGTGTGGTGGTGGTGACGGACGGCAAAATCGTGGCGGCGGGGACCAGCGCGGCGATTCCAGCGGGGGCAGAAACGATCGACCTTGGCGACGCTACGCTGCTCCCGGGATTCATCGATGCGCATACGCACCTTACGGAGATGTACCGGGAAGATTATGCCCGGGCGGCGCTCGACGGACTGCAAAAACCGATTCCGGAAATGGCCCTGGATGCCAGCGTCAATGCGCGCATCACGCTGATGGCGGGAATCACCACCGTGCGCGACGTGGGTTCTCGCGATTATCTGGACGCCGGTTTGCGTAACGCGATTCATCGTGGCGTCGTGCCCGGGCCAAGGATGCTTGTGGCTGTTCACGCCATCGGCGCGACCGGCGGACATTGCGACGAGACGGGATACCGCGCAGGAGTTTTTGGCAAAGAGACGGGGCCGGAGGAAGGAGTAATCAACGGAGCGGATCAGGCGCGGCAAGCCGTACGCCTTGCGCACAAATACGGCGCGACGGTGATCAAGACGTGCGCGACGGGCGGGGTGCTCTCGCTCGCGGATGCGGTGGACACGCCGCAGCTCACGCAAGAAGAACTCAACGCCATTGTTGACGAAGCGCACGCGCTGAAGCTGAAGACCGCGGCCCACGCGCACGGAGCTGAAGGAGCGAAGCGCGCGATTCGCGCGGGAATCGATTCCATCGAACACGGATCGTTCCTGGACGAGGAGGCGCTGAACCTGATGAAGCAGCGTGGAACGTTTTATGTGCCGACGCTGATGGCAGCGCAAGGGTTGAGCGACCAGATTTCCAAAGGCGTGTCGATACCTCCTCCCATTCTGGTGAAGGCCAACGCTGCGATTGCCGCTATTCACCAGACATTTCAGAAGGCCCTGGGTATGGGGATCAGAATCGGATTGGGCACGGATGCAGCGGTTTATCCGCACGGACGCAACCCGGAGGAATTTCATCAGATGGTCGACCTGGGGATGAAACCGATTGACGCGCTGAAGGCGGGGACATCGGCGGACGCGGAGCTGCTTGGGCTGGCAGACAAGATAGGCACGCTCGAACCGGGCAAACTGGCGGACGTCGTGGCCGTTCCCGGCGATCCGGTGGAGAACATCCGCGCGACGGAGCATGTCTTCTTTGTGATGAAAGAGGGAGTGATTTACAAGAACGAGCGCGGAAGGGGACCTCACTGAGCCCAGATTTTTCACGGGTTCGACCCATTTTTCGGACGGAAAAAGGATACTCGGTGGCGAGACTCGACGAAACAGTTGCAAATGGACTGGCGGCGTATTACGAATATGTCGCCGAACATTTGCACCAGTGGGTGGACCCACTGACCAATGAGCAATTCTGGCGCAAGCCGTATCCGTACGGGAACACCGTGGGGCACCTGGTGCTGCACTTGACGGGAAATTTGAGTTATTACATCGGCGCGCGGGTGGCGGAAACAGGGTACGTGCGGAACCGTGACAAAGAATTTACCGATCCAAATCCGCCGCACAAGGACGAGGCGCTGAGGGCTTTTGACCGGACCATGGCCATGGTGGTGGCCACGATTCGAACGCAAAGCGAGGAGGACTGGGGCAGCGCGTACACCGCGGAACGCGAGCCGGAGGCCGAGAATCGCTTCCAGATTTTTGTGCGTTGCGCGGGACACGCGTATCATCACGTGGGGCAGATTGTCTACCTGAGCCGCGAGTTAGCGAGAACTTAAGGCCGGGAAAACGCTTCGCCTGGGCGCAGAGTGGGCGCCGGCGGGCGAGTGGAACGCGAGTGGTCGAACAGAAAAAACTCACGAAGGGCAAAGCTGCCCTTTTGCTGGCGCTGTCTGCCGTAGGCGCGGTGGCGTCGGCAACGGAGCTGCAAGGATGGCATGTCTACCTGGGATTTGCCATTACCGGTGTGGTATTACTCGCCGGGTTTCTCATCTGGAACCGAAAATCCTGAGCAAGCCTTTTTTGAGGAGATGGAGGCTCGAAGCGATGCGAAAAGTGTCTTTGGCCGGTTTTGCGATGGCCTGGGGTGGCGTGTTCGTGCTTGCGGTTTCGGCGCGGGCGCAGGAGACGGCGAAAGCGGTTGCGCCGGCGCCGGCTTCGACCGTGCCTACGATCGACCAGTCGCTCGAATGGCAAGCAGCTTTCAACCCCAAGATTTCACCCGACGGGAAGCGCGTGGTTTATGAAGTACAGAAGACCAACTGGGAAGAGAACGCGTTCGAGCGGAATTTGTGGATTGGGGACGTGGCGAGCAGCGAAACGCACGCTTTGACGACGGCAAAGAAATCGAGCACGAATCCGCAGTGGTCGCCGGATGGGAAGTGGATCGCATTTCTTTCCGACCGGCCGGGACAAATTGCGGGGACTGCTGAAGGAAAGAAACAACTGTATATGATTTCGGCCGATGGCGGCGAAGCGCAGCAGCTCACGAAAGTGGAAAACGACGTGAACGACTTCGAATGGGCGCCGGATTCAAAGCGCATGGCCTTTTCCATGAGCGATCCCGATTCGAAAGCCATGAAGGACCGAAAGGAGAGATACGGCGACTATTCGGTGGTGCACAGCGATTACCAGATGACCCATCTTTGGATCACGGAGTTTACGAGCGGAAGCGCGATGCCGGCGGAGCCGAAGCGGCTGACCGAAGGAGACAAGTTCAGCGTGGGAGATTTTTCATGGTCGCCGGATGGGACGCGCATCGCGTTCAGCGCGCAGAAAGATCCGGACTTGATTTCCGGCGAGACGGCGGACATTTATGTCGTGAAGGTGAACGACAAAGCGGTGAAAAAGATTGTAAGCACCGCGGGACCGGACAGGAATCCGCAGTGGTCCCCGGACGGAAAGAGGATTGCTTTCGAAACGGCCGCAGGCGCGAGGTATTTCTACTATGCTGATGCAAGAATTGGGGTGGTTTCGGCCGACGGCGGCGCGGTGCAGATTTTAACGGAGTCGTTTGATGAAAATCCGTCGCTGGTCGCCTGGGGGCCGGATGGGATTTATTTTGGCGCATTGCAGAAGACGACGGCCCATTTGTTCCGGTTGAATCCGGCATCGGGGGCGGTGGAGAAAATAAGCGCCCCGGAAGCGATGGCGGCCGGCGGCTTTTCGTTTTCGGGGGATTACCAGACGGTGGCGTACCGTGCGGCGCTCGAGAATCACTACGCCGAGATTTATACCACCAGCCTTTCGCCGTGGCAGGGCAAGAAACTCACAGCGATGGGTGAGCAGGTCAAGGGTTTTACCCTGGCACATCGAGAAGTGGTTTCGTGGAAGTCGGGCGACGGATCAACGATTGAAGGCATTCTTTACACCCCGGCAAATTTCGATACCAAGAAGAAATATCCGTTGCTGGTAGTCATTCACGGAGGGCCAACCGGCGTCGATCAGCCAGCAGTGAACGCCGACCGCTACTACCCTATTGAGCGACTTGTGGCAAAGGGAGCACTTGTGTTGCGGCCCAATTACCGCGGCTCGGCAGGTTACGGGGAAAAGTTCCGTTCGCTGAATGTGCGCAATCTGGGTATTGGCGATTATGCCGACGTCATTTCTGGGGTCGATTCTGTGATCGCCAAAGGGTTTGTAGACAAGGAGCGGATCGGCGCGATGGGCTGGAGCCAGGGTGGATACATTTCGGCGTACATCACCACTCTCAGCGACCGCTTCAAAGCGGTGTCCGTGGGCGCGGGAATTTCCGACTGGTCGACATACTACGTGAACACGGACATCACGCCCTTCACACGGCAGTATCTGCACGCCACGCCGTGGGACGATCCGGAGATTTACTGGAAGACTTCGCCTATTAGCAACATCGCGAAGGCGCGGACGCCGACGCTCATCCAGCACGGGGAAAACGACAAGCGCGTGCCGATTCCGAACGCGTACGAACTGCGGCAGGCGCTCGAGGATCGCGGTGTGCCGGTGAAGATGGTCGTTTACAAAGGATTCGGGCATGGGATTACCAAGCCGAAGCAGCAGCGCGCCGTGATGGAAGAAAACGAAAAGTGGTTCGCGCAATATATCTGGGGCGAGAAGCCGGAAGAGCCGAAGCCTGGCGAGCCGAAGAAAGACGAAAAAAAATCAGCAGCAGCGGTAAATCCGTAGATTGGGAAATGGCTGGAGGTCGGGCTCGACCCAGCCTTCGCGCGCGCCGTTGGTCTGCAAACGTTCAGCCGAATAATATTTCTCGAGAAGGCTTTTATCGGCGAGTTCCCGATGATCTGAAAGGAATTGAGTGAAGTTGTAGCCCTCGGGCGTCTCCACGAGAGCCGCGGCAACCAGCCGCATCCAGGCCACCGTCAGGGTGTGGTGGTATTTCTGCGTTGCGCCATGGTGATTGGCGAAGCGCCGAATGCCCGCAGACATGCGCTCGGCCGCACGCGTGGCATCCGAGGACCGCAGATAGAGCCAAGCCACCCGGATGTGCTCCCGGTGATGAAACAGTTCCACTGGAAAAGAAAGGTCTTCGAAAGCGCGCAGAAAATCTTCGTCGCTCCAGGCACAAGCGCCGGAGCCAAAATTGGTTTCGGTCATGGTTGTTTGGAGATAGAAACCGAGATTGGAACTTCTTTTAGCGTATCACGATTCGAGCTTGAAGCGCGAGGAAGCGAGGCGGTAGAGGCGGCGCCACAGGAAGCGGTTAATGAGCACGACGATCGTGGCCATAACCAGGGTCGAGGCAAGCAGTATGTCAAAACGGCCAGCGTCGCTGGCGCTGCTGATCGCGCTGCCCAGGCCGGGCGTGGAAACGATTTTTCCCTGAAAATGGAAATACTCGGCGATGATGCTGGCATTCCAAGCACCCCCGGAAGCGGTGACCATGCCGGTGATCAGATATGGAAAAATGCCGGGCAGGATCAGGAAGCGCCAGCGGTCCCAGGCGCTGAATCGAAAAACCTGGGCTGCCTCTTTGAGGTCCGTGGGAATGGCCATGGCGCCGGCGATGACGTTGAAGAGGATATACCACTGGGTGCCCAGCAACATGAGCAGCATGGCAGCAAACTCCATGCCGCCGCGAAGACGCAGGAAGAACAAGAGAATGATGGGGAAAAGGGCGGTGGCGGGAACCGACGCGGCGATTTGAGCGAACGGCTGAGCGATACGGGCAAGGCGCGGACTGAAGCCGATGGCGACGCCCGCCGGAACGGCCCAAAGGGCGCTGAGAAGCAGGGCGGAATTGACGCGCAGGAAAGTCAGCGCGGCGCTTCGGAAGAGATCCACATAATCTTCCCGGTGAAGATCAGAAAGCTCCCGGACGCCGTAGAAGACGGCCAGAACCAGACCGACAAGGATGCCTGCCAAGAGCGGATAAGCGAGCCAGCGGCGCAGATGACGCTGCCTCGGGGCGGCGAGTGTCTCTGCGGCTCGTTTCGCGCCAAGCGTGAATTGCCGCGTGAGCCAGTTGATCAAAGGCAGAAAGAAGCGCCGGTACAGCCGAATGAGCAGAGAGGCGCGCCCGATGAGATGAAGCAACGTGGCTTGCGCGGCAGCGGAACTCTCGACCTGCTCGAATTTGAATTTGTCCGCCCAAATGATGATGGGGCGCCAGACCAACTGATCCAGCAAAACGACCAGCGCAATCATGGCCGCAACACCCCACAGAATCGCGCGCGTGTCGCCGTGGCTGGCAGCCGTCTGAAGAAACGAGCCGAGTCCGGGCAGGCGGAAGTCGCGTTTGCCCAGGACAAACATTTCGCAAGCCATCAAGAAAAACCAGCCGCCCGCAACCGAGACCATGGAATTCCATACCAGGCCAATCGTGGCAAAAGGAAGATCCAGTTCAGCAAACCGCTGCCATCGGCTGAACCGGTAGATGACCGAGGCTTCCTGGAGATCGCGCGGGACCGTTTTCAAGGAGGAATAAAAGCTAAAAGCAATGTTCCAGACCTGGCCGGTAAAAATCAGCAGGATGGAGCCGAGCTCAATGCCGAGCTGGCTGTGCGGGAAAAGCGCGACCATGGCCAGCATGACGCCCGGAAGAAAACTGAGCACGGGAATGGACTGGAGAATGTCGAGAAGCGGGATCATTAGCATTTCGGCGCGGCGCGAGCTGGCCGCGAGATAGCCGTAAGCCAGAGCAAACGCGAGGCTGAGCGCGTAAGCGATGCCCATGCGCACCAGGGAATAAAAAGCATAAAGAGGTAGGTCGCGGGGATTCTGCGAAAGGTGAGCCCCGGGATGCGCCGGACCGAGCCAGGTCCGCCCGATCGCATAAATTCCGAAGACCGCGGCACATACAAAAAGAAAAACGGCGATGTCGATGAGGAATGCCCAGCTCCATCGCGAACCCGCAGGGCGCGTGGTAGCCGGAGGGAGGGGCGTGGAATGAATGGCAGACGGGGCAGGCGCCGGCACGGTAGCCTCAGGTCTCTGTCAGCTTCAGCTTGCCGGACTCGGCATCGTAATCAAAAATCTCGGCATAGCGTCCCCACTGGATGGCGGTTTCGAGCTGCCGGCTCGACTCCTGCTCGCTGAAATGCTCGTCCAGCAAGTCGCGGAAAAACTCTTCACTAAGCGTGCGGTTCGACTTGGCTCGGAGCGCCTGTTCCATTTGGCGAAGCAGCGGCACGTTGGCCAGCGCCGCTTTGCGGAAGATGGCCTTGCGCGCCTGAATGTCGGCCTCAGCAAAGGCGCGGCCTTCCGGCGTGATGATCGTGTCTCCTTCTTCGACGCGAAGCAGCCCGAGCAATGTAGCGGTTTCGACCGTGGGGAGAAGGGACTCGAGGTCCAAGCTGAGGTCTTCCGAAAGGCCGTGCAGGTCAACGCGCCCGCCGCGGTCGGCCAGAATCTCCAGCAAGGCGGCCATACCGCCAGGGCGGGTATGGGGAAGCATCACCACCTTGACCTTGACCGGCCCGCCTGCAGGTTGAATGCGTGGAGGAGCTGTTTCGTCTTTGTGCCCCGGCCGCGTCAGCACGCGATAAATGGAGTCCACCAGCTCGACAAAATGCGGACTCTTGCGATCGCGCGGATGCGGAATGGTAACGTCAAAATCCGCATGGATGTGCGCGGGGTTGCGGCCGAGAACGATAATACGGTCCGCGAGAACGACAGCCTCCTCGATGTTGTGAGTCACGATAAAGATCGCCCGCGTGGGAATCTTGTGGCCGAGCCAAAGCTCGAGAAGTTCGCCCCGCAGCGTTTCCGCCGTGAGTACATCCAGAGCGGAAAATGGCTCGTCCATAAAGAGCACTTCTGGTTCGACAACCAGGGCGCGAGCCACGCCAACGCGCTGCTTCATCCCGCCGGAGAGTTCCTTGGGATAAGCGGATTCGAAGCCGTCCAGCCCGACGGCGTCCAAAATGCGCAGGGCGCGCTTGTGGCGTTCGATCGGAGCCACGCCGCGCGCCTCCAGCGGAGCTTCGACATTTTCGATCACTGTGAGCCAAGGAAAGAGGGCGAAACTTTGGAACACAATCGAGACATTGGGAAGTTTTCCGTTCACTGGCTGGCCATGCCAATAAACGGAGCCGCCGGTGGCGGGAGAGAGTCCCGTGAGCATGCGCATCAGCGTGGACTTGCCGCATCCCGAGGCGCCGAGCAGAGCAATGATTTGTCCCGGGTAGATGGCGAGATTAATGGGTGCAATCACCTGGATGCGGCTGCCGTCGGGTTGCGGATACTGCTTCTCCAACTCGCGAGCCTCAATGATGGGCTCGGGGCTGGCCTCTGCCGCGTTGGTGGTGTTTCGAGTGCTCATTGGCGCGGGTATTATCGCGCAACTGTCGGGCGGGTGCACCTAAGAGCGACAAACACGGAAATGCGGCTCTCCTACGGTTAGAATGGCATGAATCCGAAATGACATCTCTTTCCCAGGCCTCGAAAAATTTGAACCCTGGTGCAAGCCGCCGGGCATGGCTGGCCGCCTTCGCTGTTTCGCTGGCAACCGCTCTGCTCATCATTTCGCCTTTTTTCTGGCGGGGAACGGCCTCGGGTCACGACATTGCGTTTCACGCGTCTTCCTGGCTGGACGTCGCGGGCCATTGGAAGGAAGGAATCCTTTTTCCGCGCTGGTGCGAGTGGGCCAACAATGGTTTTGGCGAGCCACGCTTCATTTTCTATCCGCCGCTTTCCTGGATGCTTGGAGCAGCTCTGGGTTTGCTCGTGCCGTGGAACGCGGTGCCGGGAACTTTCATTGTGTTGGCGCAGACGCTCGCGGGGATTTCCATGTTCGCGCTGGCGCGGCCCTTTCTTCCCACACGCGCGGCGCTATTCGCGGCCACCTGTTACGCCGCCAATCCGTATGCGCTGCTGGTTGTGTACATGCGAAGCGATTTCGCGGAGGAGCTGGCGTGGGCTTTCCTGCCGGCGCTACTCCTCGCAGCATTGCAATTGTGTGGGCTGCTCGAGAATCGCTGGCGCTCAGCCGCGCGCGTGACGGCAATCTTCGCGCTGCTTTTTGCGGGCATGTGGCTTTCGAACGCCCCCGCGGGTGTATTGACCAGCTACAGCATGGCGCTCCTTTTTGCCTGGGCGGCTGTTGCGAGAAAATCCTTCGCTCCGTTGTGGCGGGGCGCAGCGGGGTTGGCTTTGGGATTCGGACTGACGGCGTTTTATCTGCTGCCGGCAGCCTACGAGCAGCGCTGGGTGAACATCAGCCAGGCGCTGGCCCCCGGATTGCGGCCGGCAGAAAATTTTCTTTACACAAAGATCGCAGACCCGGAACACAACCAGTTCAACTGGATTGCATCGAGTATTGCGGTTTTGTTGATGGCGATGGCGGGCGCTTCCGCGATCTTGGCGTACCGAGACGACCCAAAAGAGGAGTCCGGCGGAGAGAAAAGGACCTGGCAAGCCATGCTCTTGCTCAGTGCGGCCGCGGTGGTTTTGATGCTTCGCTCCAGCTTGATTCTGTGGGAGCACCTGCCAAAGCTTCAGTTTGTGCAATTCCCGTGGCGCTGGATGGGGATCCTGGCCGTACCTTACGCGTATTTCGGAGGGAGGGCGGTGCGCCGGTGGCGACCCGGCTGGGTGTGGGCTGTGGTTCTCGTGATCGCTTCGGTTGGTACCGCGGTGCGTCTAGTTCATAGAGCCTGGTGGGATTCCGACGACATTCCGTCGCTGCAGGAAGCGGTTGTGCAGGGCCAAGGATTTGACGGCACCGACGAATACGATCCGGCAAAGGACGATCACACAAACTTGCCGGGAAAAGCGCCCCCGCTGCAGATTCTTCCGCCCCAAGGAGAAACCATCGCGGCCGAAGCAAAAATTCGAATTGTCCGCTGGACCGCGGAAGAAAAAGACCTGACCGTGACTTCGCCTGAGCCCCTTCGGCTGGCTGTGCGCTTGCTTGATTACCCCGCATGGCGTGTTGAGGTGAACGGCCACCCCGTGACGCCGGAATCTCCGGAGTCAACGGCCCAAATCATCCTCCCGCTGTCCCCCGGAAGGCATCAGATCAACCTGCGGTTCGCGCGCACAGGAGATCGCACTTTGGGCAGCGGGATATCCCTAATAGGGTTGCTCGCGCTGGCTGGGTGTTTTTGGCCGAGTCGTGCGAAGCCCCGCTAATCCCACCTCTGTTCCAGCTGGAAGCCAAGCTGACAAATGGCGACACGTGGTTATCAGCAGGAAATGTCGCACGATGTCGCTTGCCAAGGGTTCACGCGCGGCGTAGCATGGCGCCAATCAACGCCAGCAGCAGCTTACATACCGAACCCGGAACACAACGGAATTTTTTGCCTTCAAATGCCTGCAGGGGGGAGAGAGACATGATCCAAACGTTTCGAAGACAGGTCCTGGCGGCCCTCGTTCTTGCCTTAGCGGCAAACGTGGCGTTGGCTCAGGAGGGCAAGAGTGTCGACCAGAGCAAAAAAGGGATTGAGCGTGGCTCGAGAATATACATAGCGCCGATTGAGGGCGGTTTCGATACGTTTCTTGCCGCGGCGATCATCAAGAAGCAGGTTCCCGTGACGGTAGTGACCGACCGGACGAAAGCCGACTATGAAGTCACGGGAATCTCAAGTACGGAGAAGGCTGGTTGGGCAAAGATGCTGTTTATGGGCGTGGATAATTCCAACGATATGGCCAGCATCAAGGTGGTGGAGATCAAGAGCAACGAGGTGGTCTACGGTTATTCGGTGCGCAAAGGAAATTCCTACAGGGGCAAACAGAGCGCCGCCGAAGCCTGTGCGAAGCATTTGAAGGAGAGAATCGAGGGAGGTAAGTAGGTAGTCGTACCCTCCTAGGGGAGCAACAAGACTCACAGGGAAGAGATGGAGGACTCAAAATGAGACGTACACTCGTGATGGCAACAGCAGCCCTTCTCTTGCTTAGCGCAGCTTCCGCTTCTGCTGCCCGGCAGCAGCAGGCGCAAGCGCCTCCGGCCCAACAGAAAATTCCCGCAGGCTCCAAGGTGTTTATTGCCGCGATGGGGGGCTTCGAGACGCCTTTGAGAAAGGCCATCGCGGATAAAAAGGTGCCGCTTGAGGTCGTCGAACAGCGCGAACAAGCTGAGTATGAAATCACCGGCGCCGCCGAGAGTAAGAAAGCCGGTGCGGCCAAGAAAATCATCATGGGAAGCTGGCATTCTGACGAAGAAGCCAGCATCAAGGTTGCCAGCCTGAAAACCGGAGAGATCGTTTACGCCTACTCTGTCCATAAGCAGGATTCTGCGCACGGACAGAAAAGCACGGCAGAAGCCTGCGCAAAACACCTGAAAGACGAAGCGGTTGCTAAATGAGAATCGAGTTGGGACAGGTTGGCGCGTCTAGAGGGACCACGCAAAGCCGAAACTAGCGGCGGTCGACGGTGGGGTGACGCACGTCCTGGCCCTGCACGATGTAGATGACGTCCTCGGCGATATTGGTGGCGTGGTCGCCGATGCGCTCCAGATTTTTCGCGGCGAGAATCAGCTCAAACGCCGGAAACACCACGCTGGAATCCCCCATCATGTAAGTCAGCAATTCGCGGAAGATTTGATCACGGTAGTGGTCGACCTGGTCGTCGGTGGCCAAGACTTTGTTCGCCAGGTCCACGTCGCGCCGCACCACCGCGTTCAGCGCGTCACGCACCATTTCCTCGACGAGGTCGCTCATCCTTGGCAGGTCCACGTAAGGCTTCACGCGCGGATGGCGCAGGATCCGCAAGGCTCCCTGAGCAATGTTCACCGCCTGGTCGCCGATGCGCTCGAGGTCGTTGTTGATCCGCGAAATGGCCAGCACGAAGCGCAGATCCGTGGCCATGAGCTGGTGCAGCGCGAGTAGCTGAACCACGCGGTCGTCAATTTCCATCTGGAGTTCGTTGAGCGCGTCCTCTTCTTCGAGGACCCGCTTCCCCAGCGCCTCATCGGATTCGAGCACCGAGTGAACCGCCTGATGAACGGCGCGCTCGGCAAGGCTGCCCATCCAGAGCAAGCGCTCCTTTAATTCATTCAAGTCTTTTTCGAAGTGACGTTCCATCTGATTCCCTTTTCCCAAGTCCGTGAACTACGATTCCTGACCCCCGTCAAGTGGTTGGCCGGGATCGTTCGGATCCGGCTACACGACGCACACTTCCATTTGTTTCATCCGAAACGCCCAGTGATGTAAGCCTCTGTCCGAGGATCGCCGGGCGTGGTGAAAAGCTGTGGCGTCGGGCTGAACTCGATGAGCTGGCCGATGAGCAGGAAGGCAGTGAAGTCGCTGACGCGCGCGGCCTGCTGCATGTTGTGGGTGACGATGACCAGAGTGCAAAGGTCTTTCAGTTGGATCAGGAGCTCTTCAATCTTTGCCGTGCTGATGGGATCGAGCGCGGAGCACGGCTCGTCGAGCAGCAGCACTTCCGGGTCGACTGCCAGGGCGCGCGCGATGCACAAGCGCTGCTGTTGGCCGCCGGAGAGTTCGTAGGCGGATTTGTGCAGGTGGTCTTTTACTTCGTCCCAGAGAGCGGCGTGACGCAAGCTGTTTTCGACGGCTTCGGCAATCGGGACTTTCGAACCGTTGATCCTGAGGCCGTAGGCCACGTTATCGAAGATGGACTTAGGAAACGGATTGGGGCGCTGAAAGACCATGCCGACGCGCCGGCGATGTGCCGTCACATCCTGCTTGAGGATATTCTGGCCGTCGAGCAAAATTTCTCCCTCCAGGCGGGCATTGCTGATGGTCTCATGCATGCGGTTCAAGGTGCGGAGAAGAGTAGATTTTCCGCAGCCGGAGGGGCCAATAAGGGCGGTGATTTTATTGGTAGCAATGCCCATGTTGATATCGAACAGGCTCTGCTTGCTGCCGTAGAAGAAGTTGACCTTGGAAATGGTCATGCGCATGGACAGCGTCGCGTTGGAATCGCGCGGCGTGGTGATGGGAGTTGACGGAATATTTACGGGCACAGCAGGCCTCACAGACGCCATGGTTTAAGACCTCGAAACCGAGATGCCGCGCGCCAATATACCGCGGGCTACAATATTAATGATGAGAATCAAGCCAAGCAATACAAGCCCTCCAGCCCACGCTTGACGATGCCAATCTTCGTAAGGTGAGAGGGCATAATTGTAAATCGTGACCGGGAGCGAAGCAGTAGGCTGGGTCCAGCCCGGGCTCCAGAAGCTATTGCCAAGCGCAGTGAAGATGAGGGGAGCGGTTTCACCGGCAACGCGGGCAAACGCCAGCAAAATCGCGGTCAGGATGCCGCGATAGGCTGCCGGAACAATGACGGTCGCGATGGTCTTCCACTTGCTCGCCCCAAGCGCCATGGCCCCTTCCCGCAAGGTGTTTGGCACCGAGCGAAGGAATTCCTCGGTGCTGCGAAGGGTAATGGGAATCATCATCAGACCGAGGGCAAATCCGCCTGCGAGTGTGGAGAACTGCTTAAACGGCAAGACGGCCACGCTGTAAGCGAAAATACCGATGACAATCGACGGAACGCCATTCAGCAAGTCCGCGGAGTAACGAACAATGAAGGCCATTCGGTGCCCGCTGAATTCCGCAAGATAAATAGCTCCCAGGAAGCCGATGGGCACGCCGATGAGCGTGGCTATCAACAGCAACTTTCCGCTGCCGACGATGGCGTTGGCCATGCCGCCACCGATCTCCCCGACCGGTGCAGGTAACTTGGTGAAAAAGTTCCAGTTGATGGATGCCCCGCCGCGAACAACGAGATAGCCGAGAATGAGAATGAGAGCAGAAACGGAGACGGCGGCGCAAACTCCGGTCAAGGTCAGCATGACGTTGCTCACAAACTTACGCCAGCGGAGACGCCGGTTCATGCGCGTGCCGTTCCGGCGCCACGCTGCGACGTGACGACAATGAGAATGCGGGCGAGCCCGTTCAGGATAAACGTCAAAAGGAAAAGCACAAGTCCGAGCGCGATGAGCGACTGCGTGTGAAGTTCGCTGGTGGCTTCGGCAAGCTCATTGGCGATGACCGCCGCAATGGAGTAGCCGGGAGCAAACAGAGACGCACTAATCTTGGGGTCGTTCCCGATGACCATCGCGACGGCCATCGTTTCTCCTAGAGAGCGTGCCAGAGCCAGAAAGATGGAACCTAGAATGCCGCTGCGAGCAAACGGCACAACGACCTTCCAAGTAGACTCCCAGCGTGTGGAGCCGACCGCCAGAGCTGCCTCGCGCTGGTCGCTCGGGACGGAGAGTAAAACTTCGCGGGAAACCGAAATAATGTAGGGGATAACCATGATGGCCAGCACGATTCCCGCCGTGAGAAATCCTACGCCGTACGCCGGGCCTTGAAAAAGCGGAAGGAAGCCAAGGATACGCTTGAGCCAGGGTGCAATAAACTGGCGCATCAACGGCACAACGATAAAAACGCCAAGAACGCCGTAAATCACGCTGGGCACGGCTGCAAGCAGGTCAATAAAAAACTCGAGCGTGTCCGAAATTCGAGTTGGCGCAAGTTCTGCGAGGAAAATGGCGGCGCCGATGCCGAGGGGAATGGCAATGAGCAGAGCCACAGCCGCGGTGACCACCGTGCCATAGATGAATGGCAGGGCGCCAAACTCTCCTTCGATGGGATTCCAAGTGGTAGTCCGGAAGAACGCAAAACCAAATTTGTGTCTTGGCAAAGCCGAGTCATGCCAAAGCTCGAGAACCAGCAGAATCGAGATTAGAACGACAGTGGCTGCAAAGATGAAAGTGATCAGGCGTGCGATTTCGTCGCCGTCCCGAAGACGAGAAAGAAGCGCGCGCGAATCTGAGGCCGGGCCGGCGCTCGGAAGAGATGTAGAAGCGGTAGCCACACTATTGAATATTGGCCAGAGCCTTCTTTTCCTTTGCTACAACTTCTTTCGGGAGTTTCGCGTAGGAAAGCGCCTCAGCGTAATTCTGGCCGTCTGCGAGCATCCACGTCACGAAACCCCTTAAGGCGTCGCGCTTGGCGTTGTCGGAGAACTTAGCGGGGATGAGCAGCCAGGTGAAAGTGGAAATGGGATAGGCGTCCTTTCCCTTCGCGTTGGTGATGGAGACGCGGAAGTCGTCAGGCATTTCCTTAGCGGCCGCGGCTGCGGCCGCAGTGACGCTGGCGAGCGAAGCCTTCATAAAAACGCCATCGGCATTCTTTACGCTACCATAGGGAATCTTGTTGGCTTCGGCGTAGATGAGCTCGACATATCCAATGGAGTTGGGCGTATTCTTAACCGTTCCGGTCACGCCTTCGTTACCTTTGCCGCCCAGCCCCACCGGCCAGTTCGGGGAAGTTCCCTTACCTACCTTGGTCTTCCATTCCTCGCTGACTTTCGAGAGATAGTCCGTAAAACAGTAGCTGGTGCCGCTGCCGTCAGCGCGATGCACGACGACAATGTCTTCCGCCGGCAGCTTAACGCCCTTGTTGATGTCAGCGATGAGCGGATCATTCCACTTGGTCACCTTGCCAAGGTAAATCCCCGCGAGAGCTTCTCCGGTGAAATTCAGGGAAGTGCTCACTCCCGGAAGGTTGTAGGTGGGAACGACGGCCCCGAGGACCGTGGGGAAGTGAAGGATAGCCGAGCCATGCTTCTCCTGATAAGCTTTTAGCTGTTCGTCGTTCATGGGGCCATCGGTAGCTCCAAAATCGACGGTGCCCTCGGTCACTTGTTTGATTCCGCCTCCGGAACCGATGGGTTGATAGTTGATTTGCAAGTTCGGATTCTTCTTGTGGTATTCATCAAACCATTTGGAATAGATGGGATTAGGGAAGGTCGCGCCCGCACCGTTGATGGACAGCGCGTCCGCCCAGAGGATTCCGGCGATGCCGAGTCCCAGCAGCGCAATTACCGCGATTCGCTTCATGTGTATCTCCAAAGAATGGAATTTGGTTGATTTAAGGGAAAAGTTTGGCGCTTTCTTGTTACAGAATTGTTACAATTCGGAGAGAGTTGTTTGAATCGCCCGGCGGTATAAATGTCCTGTCACTTCACTAAGATTAAATGGCACTAAAATCAAACGGCCTGTACCTGATTAGAAACAAAGTAGTTATGGGGCGACGAGAACAAGCCCCTTGCTGAACCGCTAGGCCTTCCGCGGTCTTGAAAATCAGCTGGTTCAAGAGCCCCCAGACTGCAGCAGCGCTTAACCGGCGCTGCGGGGCCGATGCCGGCCAACAAGATGTTTGCTGGTGCGCCCCAAGGGCGCTCTCTTGTCGACGGCGGACGGGAAGTTGGCCTATGATTAGCGCCGCCCAAGTGAGCGGCAAAGCCTCGAAGGGGTTCGAGGCTTCCTAAGCGGCAAACATCCAAAGCGGGAAGCCCCGACGCGGTAAACCGGAGAGAGAACTCATGGAAGAACAACTCAGTTTGGATTTTTTGCGCGTGGTGGAGAACGCGGCGGTTGCGGCGGCACGCACGATGGGTTTCGGCGACCGTCACAAGGCCGATGAAGTGGCGGTCGAAGCCATGCGCAAGACAATGGACTCGGTGGAGATTGATGGGACGGTGGTGATCGGTGAGGGCGAGCGCGACGAGGTGCTAATGCTATACATCGGCGAAAAAGTCGGGCTCGCGACCCACGCTCCGAAGGCGCTTTTCCCGCAAGTAGACATTGCCGTGGACCCACTGGAGGGCACCAACCTGTGTGCGACGGGAGCGCCCAACGCCATCGCGGTGCTGGCGGCGAGCGAACGCGGGGGATTGCTGAATGCGCCGGACCTGTACATGGAGAAAATCGTCGTGGGGCCGTCATGCAAGGGCGGCATCGATTTGGACGCTCCCGTGGCGGACAACCTGAAGTCCATTGCGAAGCGTCTGGAACGCGACGTGGAGGATTTGGTGGTGGTAGTGCTGGACCGCGTGCGGCACGAAAAACTGATTGACGAAATTCGCGCCGCGGGAGCGCGCATCCGACTGATTGGCGACGGTGATTTGTCGGCAGGCATTTCGGCGGCGGTGGTAGGCACGGGAGTGCACGCGGTGATGGGAACGGGCGGCGCGCCGGAAGGCGTGCTGACGGCGGCAGCGCTGCGCTGCTTGAACGGGCAGATTCTGGCGCGGTTGGTGATCAGCAAACCGGAAGACGCCGAACGGCTCGGAAAAATGGGAGTGAAGGATCCGAAGCGCGTCTACGATACGGAAGATCTGGCGCCGGGGAAGAAAATGGTGTTTGCGTGCACTGGCGTGACGGACGGAAACTTGCTGAAGGGCGTGCGGTTCTTTGGAGAGGGCGTGCGAACCAGTTCGATGATCCTGACGCTCGATGACCGGCAGGTTCGGTTCATTGATTCCGTGCACCTGGAGAAGAGGCCGGATATCAAGGTCCGGTTCGCCTGACCAGCAAAAACCTCTCGCTGGAGTTCTTTCTCGATCGTGCGTAAATTGAGATCCTCTGGCGAACCTCGTCGGTTCGCGTCAAGTTGACAACCTTCACAAACATTGGAAGGGTTAGCGCTGGTCGCTGGTGACCGCCAGGAAGACGCTGTCATCCACGGGAACGGAGCGCGTGAAGAGCGTCGAGGTTTTTGCGCCGGTCGTCGCGACATGTTTGGCCTTGCCGCTTAAGGCGGGACCAGCGGGCGAGGCATCGCTTCCGTCGCCGGGTTGAAGCGAAATGCGCGTCGTCTTCGGCGTGCAACTGGCGACGCCCAGGCAAGTATCGCGAACAAACACCTGCCGGTAGCCGCTGTTGGTTGCGCTGAGGGAAGATTTGGCCTCGCTCGAAGCATGATTCGGGGCCTGGCTAGGCGTAATGGAAAGAAATGCGACGAAGCGGCCCGAAGAACTCACCGAAGGAAGAATGCTCTCTGCTCCAACAAGCGCCCCCTGAGAATCCGTGGAAATGAGAATCGTGGTTGGCTTGCAGGATTCCGGCGCGCCTGCGCAAGTGTCGCGCATGTAAATCTGGCGGCCCGGCGGCGGATTCTCTGCGAGATTGCTTGCGTCGGAACTGAAAGCGATGTAGCGGCCGTCGGAACTCATGGATGGAGTGTGACTGTCGCCTGAGGCGGCTTCGCCTTCGCCGGTGACGGAAAGCAAAGACTTGTGCGGCTGACAGCTGGAAGGAGCGCCTTCGCAGGTATCGCGCAGGAAGATTTGCGCATGTTCACCGCTCACGGCAGTGTACGCCACGTAGCGACCATCGAGGCTGACCGCGGGAGTTTCTTCGGAGACGGCGGCTGGCGACATGGAGTTTGGCTGAGCCTTCGCGGCGGCAGGGCAAGCTGTGCCGGCGGCCTGAATTGTGACGTTTACTGCTGGCGCGCTCGTGCCTCCGCCGCTGCCGGTGCTGCCGGCAATATTGGGGACGGGCGGCGAGGGCGGATTGTAAACCGTAACGCCGGCGTTGCCCGCGGCGTTGACGTTGGCGGCGGGAATGGTGACGGTGATTTGGGTCGCAGTCGATGCTGTCGGAGCCGTGATCTGGAGCTGGGATCCCCCAAGAGTCCAATTCACGGTGGAAACCTGTGTGGGGTCGGTCGAGCCATTCAGGAAGTTGCTGCCTGCCACGGTCATCGTCAAGGCATTTCCCGCCACAACGCACGCCGGAGAAACAGAAGAAACTGTAGGGATGGGATTGGCGGGATTGTTGATAATGAAGGTGATGGGGTTCGAGAGACCATTGGTGCCGGTGCCGTAATTGGAATTGGGATTAATGGTGTTGACCGTGGCTGTTCCGGGCTTGGAGAAAAGCGCCGCGGTGATTGTGGCGGTCAACGCCGTAACACTGTTGTTGGTATCGAGCGTGATGTTCGTGACGCAAGAAGCCGTGGATGCGCCGGAGCTTGTACTGAGGGGACAAGTCCTGCCGTTCCATTGCACTCTGGTTTGAGACACGAAGCCCCTGCCGTTGAGGGTCAACGTAAAGGTTGGGCAAGTTTGGCCTGAAGCCGGCGCGCAGGTAGTGGCCGGGATTTGAGAAGGGGATAGAAAAGCCAGGATGGCTCCGCCGGGGCTCTGGAAGGTGTTGCCGTAGTCGTTGCAACCTGCCACGAAGAAAACTGCACAAAGTGCGACAGCCATTGCTGTCCAAAACCGCTTCATTCCCACTCCTTTGTATTCCTGCGGCCCCGAACACAGGGGCCCGTCTGTCCGCGCAAACGGCGGGAGGCCGCAATGCCGGCGCACATTAGGGGGTGTGATGCCAAATCCGCGCGAAGCGTTGACCACTGCGGAGCGCGAGGAAGCGCGTCCGATGGAAGCCTCACCCCTGAAGAAGAGGACGCTTAGCCCCGAATCACAGCCCTTACGCAACCCTACATGCTTACCATCCGAGCGGGGGGCAGGTCAACGCTGAAAGCCAACCGGCCACGATGGAAAAAAGGAACCGTCGGGGCAGGAGCTCGGCCAAGCGGTGGGGTGTCATGAGGATGCCGCTTCGTGTGGCAAACCAAGAGCCGTGATGGCGGCGCGAAGCAACCCTTGAATGCGTGTTTGGCAGTCCGCATCGTGGACCGGCAAAGCGGCGGCAGCGCGATAACAAAGAAGCGCTTGCTGCTTATGGCCAAGCTTGGCATAGAGGTCGCCGCGCGCCAATTGGAAGAGAGGATTGGACGGATATTTTTCGGCCAGGGGCGTGATGATACCGAGGGCGCGTTCATATTGCTGATCATAGCGATGCAAATTCATGGCGAGATAGAAGCGGGCAATGTGGGGAGTGAGAACGCCGTCGGCAATGGCGTGTTCGAGCAGCCGAATCCCCTCTTGTTTCGAGCCGCCGGGAATGCCCATAAAGAAACGCATGATCTTGGCTATGGCACTGAGAGTGTCGACGTAATAGTTGTAAAGGCCCAGGCCAAAATCGGCGTCGGCGAGTCCGGGGTCGAGGGTCTTGGCGCGAAGGAAGTGTTCCCGGGCGCGCACACCGAAGCGGGCGGCATTGCGATTCTCACCGCGCAAAGCGTAGAGGCGCGCGGATGCAGCGTCGGCCATGCCAGCGTAAAGCTGCATCTCGGCGGAGTCGGCCTTTTGAATCTGAGTAGCAGCAAGGGAAGAGGCGGTGGTTGCTAGTTCGAGGTAATGCTGGTCGGCGGGAAGTTTCGAACGGCGGCGGGCATCGCTCATTCCATACTTGAACTCGGCGGCGGTACACCAGAAGCGCCACCAGATCGCCTCGGACTCCAACAAGTAACCGATGGGGTGATCAGGACGCGCCTTTTGGAGTTGCCTGGCGGCTTCTTGCGCGCCGTCAAGATCGAAAGAATAGATCTTTTCGAGAATGGCGGGGGTCTCCGCGGGCAGCGTGAGCGGCGTGGCGGCCGAGCTCGACGAAAAGCCCAGGAGAAAAAACCCAAGGATGCCGGCACCGCGAAACAAAGCCAAGGAAACAGTCATTTTCATTCCATAGAAGTTTCGCACAAGGACAGCCTTTACGCTGAGGAGTTTAAGTTGCTCCGGAGAGTTGCAAAATTTGGAATCTGCGTTAGGTGGTACGGAGGGCATTTGCTATTCTCGGCGGGCCGATGACCACATCCGATAAAGCGAAAAGTCCTGAACTCGAGCGCGGCTTGGGCCTCAAAGAAGCTGTCGCGTTGAACATGATCGAGATCGTGGGCATTGGGCCGTTCGTGGTCAGCTCGCTGGTGATCCGCGCGATGGGCGGGCCACAAGCGATGATCGCCTGGCTGGCGGGAGCGCTGCTGGCCACACTGGATAGTTTTGTATGGTCAGAACTCGGCGCGGCGATGCCCAAAGCCGGCGGCACATATGTTTTTCTGCGGGAGGCGTACGGCCCGGAGAAGTGGGGCCGGCTAATGTCGTTTTTGTTTGTCTGGCAGACGTTCCTGCATGTGCCGCTTTCCATCGCGTCGGCGTCCATTGGGTTTGCGAACTACGCGGAATATCTTCATCCATTGTCTACCGTCGCGCATAAAGCAATTTCCGGTGGCCTCGTGCTTTTCCTGATGTTTCTGTTGTACCGCCGGATTCGAACGATCGGGAAAATCTCCGTTCTCCTCTGGGTGGGAGTGCTTGGGACCATGCTATGGCTGATTTGGGGAGGAGTGCGCAACTTCAATGCGAGACTCGCTTTCGATTTTCCTCCGGGAGCCTTCGATTTTTCGGTGGTGTGGTTCGCGGGGCTCGGCTCCGCTATGATCAACACGATCTACAGCTATTGGGGCTACTACAATATTTGCCATCTGGGGGGAGAGATTCGCGATCCTGAGAAGAACATTCCGCGTGGGATCTTCCTCTCCGTGCTGGGAATCGCCATTCTGTATTTCGCGATGCAGACGAGCATCCTGGGCGTCGTGCCATGGCGTGAAGCGCAGGATTCCAAATTCCTCGCCAGCCTATTTGTCGAGAAGCTTTACGGCGCCACGGCCGCAAAGATTGCGACTGGGATGATTTTGTGGGTGGCGCTTGCCTCCGTTTTTTCGGTTTTGCTCGGAACTTCGCGGATTCCTTACTCGGCTGCCCTGGACAACAACTTTTTTCCAATCTTTGCGCGGCTGCACCCAACGAAGCACTTCCCCTATATCTCTCTTTTGGTTCTCGGAGGGCTGGCCTTTCTGTTCAGTGTGACGTTGAAATTGCAGACGGCCATCGTAGGGATTCTGGCCGTGCGGCTGATCGTCCAGTTTATCGGTCAAGCTGTCGGAGTGATGTTATTGAGGCGCAGATGGAGTGGGGAGCGCTTTCCGTTCAAAATGTGGCTGTATCCAGTGCCCGCGGTGATGACGTTGATTGGCTGGTTATGGCTCTTTTGGAGAACCGGGACAGTGCGAAAATGGGGGCTGTTGCAGATTGCCTTGGGAATTGTGGCTTTTCTGATCTGGACTTGGAAAAAGAAGCAATGGCCCTTTGCAAGTTCACTGTCGGCGGGTGACGGTCCACGGCCGGAAACTTCTAGTTGAATTGTTTTGGGGGACGCGTGAAATTTTTGCTTAGGCGATTCGCAGTCATCCTGCTGGGAAGCGCAGTTAGCGCAACTGTGCCAGGCTTAACGAAAGCGCAGTTTCCACCGACGCCCGGAACTGGCCCCGGTTTGCCGGAGACGGTGGAGGCCATCGAGCGAGCGCGGGTGACCACTCGAATTCTTTATGTCACCGCGCATCCGGATGATGAGTCGAGCGCGGTGCTGACGTACCTGGCTCGCGGACTGCACGCCGATGTTGCGTTGATGTCGTTGACGCGTGGCGAAGGCGGACAGAATGATCTTGGCCCGGAGCAAGCGCCCCAACTGGGAGTGATTCGCACGCAGGAACTGCTGGCAGCCACACGCGGCTATGGGGTGAAGTTGTATTTCACGCGCGCCAGGGATTTTGGCTTTTCGAAGACGCCCGAAGAAACCGAGAGGGTGTGGGGAGAACAAGTTCTTGAGGATATGGTGCGGGTGATTCGTTCGTTTCGCCCCAATGTGGTCATCAACAGCTGGGGCGGCGTGCACGGCGGTCATGGACACCACCAGGCGGCGGGGCTGCTGACGCCGAAGGCGGTGCAGTTGGCCGCAGATCCCTCTTTCCAATTGCACGGACCAGCATCCGAGAGAAAGGACTTAGGGCCGTGGGGCGATCGGAAACCAGTGGTGGTCCTGGATCTTGACCGGAGCGAAAAACCTCAGGGTTACCTGCTGCCACTCGATGAGATTTCTCCCTTGTACGGTAAATCGTGGCGCGAGATAGGACTTGATGCCTTTGCGAATCACCGCTCGCAAGGAATCGCTGTGTTTCTAGGTTCTTCTTTCCTGCGGCGCCCGATTGCGCTCAAACGTGAGGATGGAGGCGAGCTGAATCCGGCCATTCTTGCGCAACCGCTCGGTCCGCTAGACGAGGATTACGAACAAGCGAACATGGGCGTCGATCCATTGATGCGAGCGGTGGATTCGGCGCTGGTGGAAGCGCGTGATGCTGCGCTGCGCCTGGACTGGAAAACGGCGACGACTTCTTTGGCGGAAGCCGGCAGAAAGTTGAACGATGTGCCAAAACCGAATCCCTCGGGGAATAATCCGGAACCGCTCTTGTCACTGGCGCGAAGCGCGGCCCGCAAGCAGCAAAAAGTTGAAGAAGCGGTGAAGTTGGCGGCGGGGCTGCGGGTGGAAGCGACCGCCGACCGAAGCGAAATTGTTCCCGGAGAAACCTTCACTGTGCGTGTGGAATCGCGCCACCGCGAAGGCATTGCCGGCGATTTCAAGAAACCGACGCTGCGGTTGCTGCCGGAATGGAGTATTTCTAAAGAAGAGACGGATTCGCCGAACGTGATTCGCTTCACCGTCCAAACGGGGCAGAGGCCGCCGCACCTGGGCGACGGGCCGATGGGCGCACTTTTACCGGAGCCGCCGCCGCTTTTAATCGCTAGCCAGGAAGCAACAGTTGAAGGTTATTCGTTCGCAGCAGTTTCCCCGGTGACCAGCGTTCGAACGAGCTCTGCGCACGTAGACCGCACGAGCCCGCAAGTCGTTCCCGCTTACACGCTCGCGGTTGAACCGAAGCAAGACCTTGAGAACCTAACCAAGCCAGAAAAACCGTTTGATGTTTTGCTGCGCGTACACTCGTACGCGACCGACGCCGGTCAAGTCCACGTTGGACTCGCAGTTCCCAAAGGATGGAAGGCGAGCGCTCCGGTGGCGCTGAAGTTCAGCGGGACTGGTGACCGCTACGCACGTGTGACGGTCACACCGCCGCAAAAACTTGCGGCCGGACGTTACAAAATCACTGCTTACGCGGAGCGAGCGGCCGAGCACTCGAAAAGCGCAAAGGGAGAAAGGTTCACGCAATCGCTGGAGCCGCTGCCAAGCCTTCCAACGGAGCTTTGGAGCGAGCCGGCGCAGTGCGTGGTGCACGCTTTCGGTGTTGTAGTGCCGCAGAATCTTCGCGTGGGTTATGTGACTGCCGAGGGCGAACCGATACCGGAGGCGCTCCGGAGATTAGGCATTCAGGTGGACATGCTGGACGCGAAAGATCTGGCCTTCGGAGATTTATCGCGCTTTCGGGCCATCGTGGTGGGAGTAAGAGCCTACGAGTTGCGCCCCGAGCTTCCCGGCGCGAACCAACGCCTGCTGGACTACGTCTCGAACGGCGGGACCCTGGTCGTAGAGTACAACCGCGATTTCGTTTGGGACAAACTGGAGCCGGCTCCCTATCCGGCGCTCATCTCGCCCCCGCCGCCACCTGCGAAAGAAGGCGATCCCCCGAAACCGCGACCTCTTCCGCGCATCACCGACGAAAACTCTCCGGTGAAGTTTCTGAAGCCCAACGATCCGCTGCTCAACTCGCCGAACAAAATTACGCAGGAGGATTTCAAGGGCTGGTTGCAGGAGCGCGGGCTCTATTTCTGGACACAATTCGACGCGAAGTACACCCCGCTCCTGGCGATGCACGATCCCGGCGAGCCGGAACTCAATGGCGGACTGGTTTACGGGCACTACGGCAAAGGAACGTACATTTACACGGGCCTGGCGTTTTTCCGGCAGTTGCCGGATGGAGTTCCGGGCGCGTACCGGCTGTTCGTCAACCTGCTCAGCGCCTCTCGGGCGAAGTAATCAACGCAACACAAGCACATCGCACCGCCGCTTGTTGAAAGGCAGCATGCTATTCTCGTGGCCCAGAGGGACCAAACAAGAATGAAGAAACAGTTCGGAATGGAACATCGTTTGAGTGTGTTGCGCAGGGCTTTGACACTTTTGCTGGCGGCGGGATTCCTGCTGGCAATCATTTCTCCGGCGGCGCAAAAAGACAAGAAAAAGAAGAAAGACAATGCCGACAGCTCGAAGACGTCGCTCATGAGCGACGAGCAACAGATTGATTACATGTTGTCTGAAATGATGGGGGCGTGGCAGGTCGGTGACGTCGAGAAACTGCACTCTACATTTGCAGATGATGTTTCGCTGGTGAGCGCCTCGTGGGCGCCGCCCGTCATGGGCTGGGCAAACTACCTGGCTATTTACCAGCAGCAACGCGCGCGCGTGCAGCGCGTCCGCATGGATCGAAGCAATACCTTCATTCAAGTGAAAGGCGACGTTGCCTGGGCGTGCTATCAGTGGAATTTCACAGCTACGCTCGATGGCCAACCGATGCAGTCACAGGGCCAGACCACGGTGGTGATGGAGAAAAGGAACGGACACTGGCTCATCGTACACAACCACACGTCACTGGCGTCGCCAGCTCCGGGCAACACAACTACTCCTCAGCAGACGCCCACAAAGCCAAACGGGCTCTAGTCGACCGCGGGCAAGGGAGCCACTGATCGAGGGAGAGCCTTCAGAAGTGCTTGAGGCCCTCGTAAATCCACAGTCCCCCGGCAAGCAAGAGAAGCGCTCCCGAGAGGACACCGGTGATCAGCAGTGGACGCCCAAGCGTATTGATCTTGGCAATCAACTCGCGCTGCTCCCGGGCTATATGTTCTTCCGCCGCGTCGAGGAAGATCTGGTCGTCTTCGTGGCTGGATAAAACGCCTCGCCAGATCAGCAGGAAAACGAACACGGCGGTGACGATACCCCAGACAATTAGAAGATAAAAGACTGGTGGCGTAAGGCTGTTTTCCATGGCGACCTCCCAATGGAACCGGCCCACTGTGCCGACCGCCCCCGCAGCCGGCAAGGGGCTAATGCTCTTCTAGCCGGGGAGTATAGCACTGCGAATTGAAATTTCTAGGGTTAACTATCACCAAAACTAATGCAGGTTTAGGCGGATGCCCTGCGCAACGCAGTGCAAGGGCAATGACCCCACGGATAACCATGAACGTGACGTTTTCGGCCGTGCTCATAGTGACCCCCTGGCCCATCTTTGGAGGCGGCGCATCCCCCCAACCCGATGAGGCAAAGGGAAAGTGGCGTCCGCCTCCACATCTCACGCAACACAAACGGTACAGCCCCTTGCTTAGCTATCACCTGTCAAGATTGACAGGTGAGGAGGGAAAAACTTGCTGGTCTGTGGGTTTTGACAGGTGCGGCTCGGCCTAGGTTCTCTTAGGGTGGCGCTACATACTTCTGTCCTTAGAGGTGGCTGTTAGCTCTTTTCCGCTCCTCCCCCAGGAACGACCCCAAGAAGGGGGCTGGCAGCCACCGTCTTTTCCCCGTCCGAAGCGGATAATCAACCGTGAAATTGCATTGCAGGTGGCTTTGGCGGCGGAAGAGGCAGGGGCCAGCCGTCAGCCACCAGGATTGATTGTGCGGGGGACTTTGGATTTGGCGGCAAAGGGGGGATTGGACTTCCGTCAGCAAAGATGAGTGTCGATGCTAGGAGAACGATAGAGGTGAATACCACGAGAATCAAACCGCTAAGTTTTCGTGAATACATCGCGCCTCCTAAAAAACTGAATGGCATGTAAGCCTAAGCTGCTGTTCACTCCAAAGCACCCAGAACGTCACTCCTACGGGACCGTGGTATCTTGCTTTCCCGTTTCCGCTGGCAGTAAAAGCCTGACGCTGATTGCAGGTGTTTACCCGATACGTTGGTAGCACCAATGCCCCTACGCTGCAAAGCTGCTAGAGGGCGAGGACGTCACGAAACAAGAAACCAAATACCAGTTGGTTTTGAAAACCATTGCCGAGCTAAAACTGAATGACGAGACCTCTCACATTCAGAAACTCCAGCTTTGTATCGCACTGGCCAGAGGCGTATTGAA